>VFQP010000389.1_pt1 | contig 91704 bp, 159 predicted proteins | sample 3512351 | NCBI WGS metagenome assembly VFQP01 (sample SAMN10412372, study PRJNA504923) | tailings metagenome | isolation source: Relicate 1 Philex TSF1 revegetated site | place: Philippines: Tuba, Benguet | collected 2017-08-29
GAAAACACACACACACACACCTTGACATTACAGTAGTGTTGTAGTATAAACCCAAACCCATGTCCCTGTAGCCCCAACACTCGACTGGCTTGCCCTGTATCAAACATGTTGACCACATACAAGCCAAAGTCACGCTGCAACCATACAATATCATGGTCTGCACCATGGAGAACTTTGACTGTGTTTGAGTCTGCAAATAGGTGTGCAAATGCCTGACCTGTTTTTTTGGGGGGGGTTGGAGGTGGTGTGAAGGATGAGGATGGGTGGGTTGGGGGGTGGGAGGTGGTGTGATACATGAGGATCAATCTGTACACACCCTACCATACACGCCCCACCATACACACACCCCAGCCCTGACACGCCCCCCCCCCATATTCACCTATATGTTCACGGAGCACAAGTGTATCAATGAGGTAATCATGGGTACGTGTGGACAGCTGCATCAGGCACACAAAGCCCTGGAAGCTTCTATATGAATGCTGCTCTAGGTCTATTGCTATAGCGGGGACACCTGTCAGCTGCTGGGCAAGGTATTCGAGCTGTGCTGGGGTGGTGATGTACTCACATGGGGTGGCGTCGAGGGGCTGTGGGGTGGGTGGGGTTGGGGGTGGGTACAAGGGTGGGTGTATGTGTACATGCACATATGTGTATCCCAAAACACGCACAGCACATATGTATTCATCAAAACACACACATGCACATATGTGTATCCCAAAACACGCACATGCACATATGTATACATCAAAACACACACATGCACATATGTATATATCAAAACACGCACATGCACATATGTATACATCAAAAAACACACATGCACATATGTGTATCCCAAAACACACACATGCAGTCCACACATGTCGCACTACCACCACCACACCACACCCCATCACACCCCACCATCACCCCACCCCACCACCACCACACCAAACACACCAAAAACACACCAAAACACACCGGTGGTTGCTCCAGGGTACCCTCTGGTGCTGTCACCTGTGCCTCACTGTACTTCAACTCCTCCAGCTGGGATTCTAAAGGGTGCCGGTACGCTCCTCTGGATATCCACAGGGCCCCGGGGCCCCTCTCAAGGCCCCTCTGTGCACTGGAAACGGGTCTCCCACCACCCCCACTACCACCACCAGCAGCAGCACCACCACTACCACCACTACCACCACTACCTGCTGCATGGTCAACACGATCATGATGGTCAACACGCAGGGGTGTGGGTGTATATCCCATTACTGGTTCGAGGTGTTGGGTGTTGGGAACAAAGGGGGTGTTGGTGTTGTCAATGGTGTGTGCCCATGCATCCTGTTGTGTGTGACATGGTTGTTGATGGTGGTGGTTGGTGGGGGTGGTTGGTATATCCCAGATGACACATTGCTTCTCCTGCAACCTACACCCCTCACACACATCCCTCACATACATTCCCTTACACACATTCCCCCCCACACATCCCTCACACACTCCCCTCGCACACATCCCATACCCCCCTACCTGTGGTCTCTGTTCACGCACCCCTCCGTCCTCCACTCCCCCCCCTCTCCCCCCATCTGCCCTCATCAACACATTGACCTGCACATCCCCCTGTTCCTCCTCCATCACCCCACCCACCCCTGAATCACGCTGTGCACGCTGCAGCTGCTTGAGTGCTGCTGATTCTTTATCCAATGCTGTATGCAGTGACTCATAGTGGTCATCGAGGAGGCTTTCAAACCACACCATTGCCTCCTGGTGCTCTTCCCAATCAGGGGCGTCCTCCTGCTGAAAAGTGGAGCCCCCCCCGGCCTGGTGAGTGGCACGGCGCTTGCGTTTGCGTGTGGCCAGACCTGCTGCCTGTGTGTGTTGTTTTGGGGGGGGTTGTGTTTTTGTGTGCGTGTGTGTTGTATCGTGTGTGTGTGTGTTTGTATGGGGGTGTAGTTGTGCTGATTGTGAGTTGTTGTGAGTGACTGGAAAAAACTACCGGAATAGTAGTGGCATTGGTGTATGTATGTGCGGTGGGTTGGCATACACTTGCATTCGTCAAGGATGACCGACATACCTTGATTCCCTGTAGTGCTACATGGGCTGTGGTGGTCATCTGCTGAATTGATGCGGCAAAGCTTGGCAGGCATTTGTAATACTGTCAAGGTTGAGGGGGTGTACGTTATGGGTTGTTGTGCACGACATTGTGATGTTGTGGCAACAGCAACACCCGTACATGCAGTTCGGCACCGGCTGGAAATTCCACGTCCACTATTGACTCCTTGAGCTTGTTCTGCAGGTTTTCAAGGGCATCCTGCACTGGATTTGCCTCGGAAGCAGCTGCAGGAGCTGCTGGTGGCTGTTGCATCACGAACGACGCCTGCTGATGCTTTTGTTTGACCAGCACCAAAAGGCGCTGGAAATTGCCAGTTGATATGTGATAGAACTTGGGGGTTGTGCAATGGCAATGTTCCGGGTTGTTGAGACGATTGTCGTGCAACAACTGTACAATGCAAAAACGCAAAAAAGTTTGTGGCACTACTCAAACACACAGACATCATAAAATAGTGCGATAAAACTCATTCTCTGTTATATATTGACTTCAAAACAACCGTGTATTACAACCTCGTGCAGATCATTGCATCGCCCGCAACATTCCCTGAAAAGCTCCCCTGCTCCATCCAACCCGTTTTCCCAACCTTACATACATACATACATCATCATGGCAGAGGAGGAAACATCTACAGTCAAGGAACCTTTGGATTTGATCAGATTGAGCCTTGATGAGCGTGTGTATGTCAAGTTGAGGGGCGAACGCGAGCTTCGTGGCAAACTGCATGTATGTTTCACCTAGCGCTGGTGTGACCTGTTGCATGTTCACCACCTTGTCTATGCACCAGACCCTCACTCACATCCCAACAACACCCAGGCATATGATCAGCACCTCAACATGATTCTTGGTGACGTGGAAGAAACAATCACAACCATTGAGATTGATGATGAGACATATGAGGAGATTATCAAGGTGTGTGCTTTTTTATGACAATGTGGACGGGACAAAAACCTGTGGTCCCCACTTCAATCATCACCGTCATCATCACCCAGTCACCACCTCTTCTCTCACACACCACAGACCAACAAGCGACAGATGCCATATTTGTTTGTGCGCGGGGATGGCGTCATCTTGGTATCTCCACCATTGCGAACATAGAGTAACAGAAAACAATACCAATCAAAACAATGATGTACGACGCACCCCTCTTAAGAAACACACATGCAGCACATCGACACCCCACCACATCATCGCAACGTCACATCCACACTCTTGCCAAACAAGTGCTGCCACGATGGTGGCACAGCCCATCGCCCTCCCAAGGCAGCCCCCAACTCCTCAGTTGCCATTACCCCATTGGATTGCGATCCACTGTCAAACACGCCCAACACAGATGCCGCTTGCTGTACGAGGCGTATCGCATCTGGTACATTATCACCCTCTGCGGCAAACACAAGCAATGCCAACAAGGGCAAATGTGCGCTACGTGCTGCAGCAACAAGGGGCCAAGGTTGCACAGATGGCATTTCTGACGCATACACCGACTCCTGTGTGTTGTGGATGATGAGGATGGTTTTCACAACGTGCTGGAGACAAAAGGCCAATCTCCATCCAAAACAACCTCTAGTGGCATACACCCATATTGGGTTGCAACTGCTTGCTGTGCTGCATCCAATGCAAGCGCTCGCACACTGTCCTCCATCAAGTCGGCATCTCTCCGCAACGCAGCAGGCACAGAACCCAGCAATACTACTTTCTCAAAGTGCTGGCTATCGATCCATGACACCATGCTGGTGGCAAAGGCATGCTGGCGGCCGGGGGCTGCAGGGGCACGCTGTTGGATGATGTACAGGTTGTGTGGGGATGCATGGTAGACCTCTAGACTGGCAGCCATGTGGAGCTGTGTTGCTGTTGGTGGTGCGTAGGGATCAGCTCCTACTACAGGCAAGACATCAGGGTCTTCCAAGTAGCCAACGAGTTGTGCCTTGAGTGTGGCGATGAGCAGGTCAACAGCAAGTTGACCAACTGTGCCAATCGTTACTGCAGGCTGTGGTGTGGGTGATCTAGATGAATGAGCATAAGATATAATGAGCACAGATAGAGCACACAGCGTACAAGCAGGAGAGTGGCATTGGCATCAACGTGTGTTGCATCAGATCCAGCTTCATCAATGCGATGCAATTTCATGATGATCGGCGTTGAAGTTTCTATTTTGCTCCTGTCACAACACCTACGGTACTTAGCGAACCATATGGGTGTTTATAAAATTCAAAACACTGTAGTTCTTCATTAGCACGACCTCCATTCCACGCATTTCATCAATAGTCCATCAATAGTCCATCAATAGTCCATCAATAGCATGGCAGCAGAGCAAGACACAGATCCATATTGCACACCCGTGCGCCATGATCATCAAAGAAATCACAGATCCTTGTGCACCCCCCCTCGCAAACCATCGGCCAAACATGGACGCAATGTTGCTGATGCACCAGATACAAACGTGATAACCAAACGCACAAGTCGTCGAGTGAGGCGTGCGCTGGCATTCACAGGCATCGCCACGCCACCCCTCTCTGCCAAGTCACGCGCAGCAATCCTGTCTGCATTACGTGGTCGTGGAGCATCTATGCGATTGGACTTTGATGCGGTTTGCCCGGATGCAGTGGGTGACCCAGCAGGCCAACCATATATGCAAGATTGTGGTGTGGATGATGCCAAAGTTGGTGATGCCAAGGTGGGCGAAGGCAAGGTTGGTGACGGCAAGGTGGGCGATGGTAAGGTGGGCGATGGCAAGGTGCCCGCGGGGAGTGTCACACCACCTCCTGTTATGGTATGTTGGCGTTGTCCATCACACTTCTTTGGGTGTCAGGGTTCTGCACGCCACGTCTTGCACCACAGACCACAAGGTACAAGCGACGCAAGCTTGCACTGGCACAAAACAGCGACGCCAATATACCAAACCCTCTATCCAAGGAGCAAGTATCATTGCCGGCCTTCACAGCAGGGCCTACACAACAAAACACCACCACCACAACAACAACAACACCCCGGCCATCCACCAAGACCCCCAAGCCTGGTGTGGCAACCCGTTCCACAGCATTGGCTAGCAAGCCCAATACCCACGGCCGCATACGTCGGTTGTGGCGTTGAAAAGTTGTGTGACACTGTTGCCACATCATTGTGTACCATCACAAACAAACAGCGGTTTTCCAAACTGATTGTCTCTCATATGATTGTCCTGATATTGTCCTGGTGATGATGAGCAAGCCCCTGTGTGGTGCGTGTTGTTATTGATATGTACATGGGGTGTTGTTGCACACACACACACACCCGACGGCTTTGTGTATTCAAGATTTTCATCCACTCGTTTGTAATAAGTTGTACCGGTACCCTTTGCTCGCCGCATAGTATCGACCAACATGATTGCTCATCGTGTTATCAGCGCCGTGGAAGGTGTACATCGTATCGAAAACGGTGCTGCACCATGCGTGGTGGTCAAACAAATGCAAACTAGGACACAATACAGTCTATTTAGCAATGCAGGTAGTACTTGCGCAAGTGTACTTGAAACATGAATTGACTGGGGGGGCGATATACAACTGGGGGAGATGATTGGTCAACAACATTGCAACCCCATGCAGGTGTTGCCCCAGGCGTTGCAGCCATGCACAGCCGCACTGGCAGGCGGTCAGCGCTCACATGCAGTGCAGTGCGCACCCATGTAGGGAGTTTGGTGGTGAGCAAGGGCACCAAGTTTGCCATTGTTGTTGCACGGTTTAACGACCTCGTGACCAAGTTGCTTTTGGATGGTGCTGTGGAGGCCCTCAAACGTCATGGTGCAGACGAAGTGGACATTGAGGTATATTCTGTTGTGAGGGTGTTGACTGTACCGGAGGGTGTACAGGCATGTTTTGCATGCGTGTCATTCATCATCACCATCGGTCCCCACAAACAAACAACAGGTGGTGTGGGTTCCTGGAAGCTTCGAGCTGCCTGTGGTCGCCAAGACAATGGCACAGACGGGCAAGTTTGGGGCCGTGATCACATTGGGTGCCGTGGTATGTGATGGTTGTTTGTGAAGACGACATCGTGTACCCACATGCACGCATCCTGCATATTCACCCAAAACTTCACATACAACCCCCAGGTTCGTGGTGCTACAACACATTACGATGCAGTTGTATCTGGGGCAACATCAGGGGTATTGGGGGCAGGCACGGACACAGGGGTGCCCGTCATCTTTGGTGTATTGACATGCGACGACATGGAACAGGTACAGGTGTTGTACACGATATGAGACCCAAAACAATGTGACACCACTGAGTAATCCTCAAACCCCCAAACCCTAGGCACTGGATCGTGCTGGTGGCAAGGTGGGCAACAAGGGGTATGAAGCAGCGGTGACAGCCGTGGAGATGGTCAACCTCATGTCGACCTTGCGTACTGCAGGCCTTGCGCAGTGATTGCACTTTTTGCCCAACAGCAGTGTTTGAGCTAGGATGATTTTCCTGACAAGTTTGAAACAATGAATGCACACCATCTTGTGGGATGCCCACATGCAGCATTTCTTTGGAAAGACACAAGATAGTAGTCTCTACAACATAGTCTAGGCACATAGTAGCTGATTGTGGTGTCCATGTGCTCAACAACAACAAAAAGAGCTCCACAACAAGAAGGTATCAACAGAGCACCTCCAAGGTGCGAACAATAAAAACGCGCAACTCACAAACACCAGTCCAAACTATCCATCAGCGATTGTCAACAATGGGTGCGGGTGGTGACGCACGGCAAGTGGCCCGTGAGGGCTTGATCAAGCGCAAAACACCAAGAATGGCGGATGACCTCGCCGTGCTCAAGTCTATCTGGTTCACCAAAGCCAAGGGTGATGATCATGCATCACGATTAGAGCATTTTTATGGGCCACAGGCCCACGCATGTACGTTGATCCTTGTTGTACTTGTTGATCCTTACTGGCATCCGTTGTTATGTTTGCCCGCGCGACGCCGCCCCTCAAGTTGTTGCCGGTTTCTTCCATGCACAGATGACAATTTTCGATCATCCTTTTTGTGGGGGCGCCGGCCTATGCTGGCAGCCTGTGCAGCTAGGCTGGCACATCTCAAGGGTATGACGTGGGTGGACCTCGGCGGTGGCACTGGGGTACGTGTGTGTTGTGTTTGGTGGGTGCATGGTGGGTTGTATGGTGGATTTGTTGTGGCTAGTCATTTTAACTGCACGGTGCCGATGATCATCATCATCGTCGTCTATGTTTCTTGATCGCGGCCGATCTACCTTGTGGCCGCCAACCCTTCCAACCTTGCCGCTCCCACTACTGCAGGAAAATGTGCAGATGATGAGTGAGATGATGGATCTCAGCCAGTTTAGCTCCATTTACGTGGTCGACCTGTGCTCATCGTTGTGCAAAGTGGCCAAAACCAAAGCGGTGGAAAAGGGATGGACCAATGTACACGTCGTCGAGGGTGATGCGTGCAAGTTTGTACCTCCCGAGGGTGTTGCAACATTGATTACATTTTCCTACTCACTCACCAGTATGTGTAGGTGTTGGGGGGGGGGCATCATGTCTTGATGATGGTGTACACATCTTTGTATATGTGATTGTTAGCCAGTTTCTTTGTGATATGTATGGTTGCCCGTGCATGCCAGAGTATCATCTTCCCTTCCCACAGTGATCCCACCATTCCATGCTGCGGTGGATCGTGCAGTCTCCTACCTCGACAAGAATGAGGGCCTGTTGGGTGTTGCAGATTTTTATGTCTCCTCCAAGTATGACCTCCCATTGCGACAGATGCCTTGGATGCGTCGGTTTTTCTGGAGGTGCGGCGATGGTGATGGTGATGATGACGGTCATGATCATGATGATCATGATGACAACACTGTTGCATCACACACATCTCTCGCACATCACACATATCTCTCCAACACCCCCCAGGTCAATCTTTGACACTGACAACATCGACATTGGCCCCGAGCGTCGCCACTACCTCGACCATGAGCTCAAGCGTGTATGGGAGATCAACTGCCAGGGCTCAATCCCCTACGTTCCCTACTTGAGGGCCCCCTATTACGTATGGGTGGGTCGCTTGCGTCATGATGATGAGGTGCAGGCAGAGACACGTGTGGAGGCCCCTGCCTTGTTTCCCCCTACGTTTTTGTATACACAGAGTTGGGAGGATCCCCGACCTGACATGGAGGTGTGTTTGTGGGTGGGAAGGTGTTTTTTCATGTTGTTGTGGGTGTCGTTGTGCAGCATGTGTTGTATGTGTCATTGTGCATGTGTTGTATGTGTCATTGTGCATGTGTTGTCATGCCATAACACCTACGCTGTATACCACACACATGTTTCCCCAAGCAACATGGATTTCTTTCTCTAACCATCCTCATCCCCCCTCATTCCCCCTCATCACACAGGTGTTCAACATCAACAGCAACGATGTATGTCTGACACTCACATCAGGGGGCTGTAATGCCCTCAACCTGCTCATCCATGGGGCAAAGCAGGTGGTGTCTGTTGACTGCAACCCTGCACAGTCAGCCCTGTTGCAACTCAAGCAGGTCGCCATTCAACAGGTACATATACAATGATCTGTATGATGTTGAACACATTGGTGTGTATGATGTTGAACATACACAACCCTGATAACCCTCCATAACCCTCACAATTCCAAAACCTTACATACATGTTGGTTTTTGATGTGTGTGTGTGTGTTTGATGTGTGTGTATGATGTGTATGTGTATGATGTGTGTCACATGTGATTATTTGTACAATTGAGTGACATGACATGTGTGAGGTGCTTTGTTTCATGTGGTGCATGCATGCACACCGTGCTATAACAGCCTTTTTTTCAGCCTTAGCATGCACACGACACACACGACACACCGTACACACAACACACACCATACACACAACACACACCATACACACAGTTGGAGTATGAGGATGTGTGGGCAATGTTTGGTGAGGGTCGCCATCCCCATTTTGAATCATTGTTTGAACGAAAATTGGGCCCCTGGTTGAGTCAAGCCAGTTATGAATTCTGGTCAACACGTACCAAGTATTTCAAGAGTGGGTTGTACTACCAAGGTGGCATGGTATGTGTATCCGGGATGGGATGTGTTTTGAGGATGGGATGTGCGTTGAGGATGGGTGTATGTGCGTTGGGGATGGGTGTATGTGCGTTGGGGATGGGTGTATCTGTGTATATGGTATCGGATGACCGTGCATGTGTCATGCATGTGACATACCACCATCAACACACACCATGTACAATACCCACCCATCCACACTGCTCCCTCACGCTCCTTCACCCTCACCCTCCTTCACCCTCACGCTCCTTCACCCTCAGGGTACGCTGTGTTGGTTCATTCAAGCACTCATCAAGTGGATTGGGCTGGGTGGGGCAACCAAACGCCTGTTGACTGCACGCACCCTCGAGGTACACCCATGCATGTGTTGTTTGTTTTGTGTATACCCATGCACACACACACACACCACAACAAATAACTTACACACAACCCCCAATACCATGCACCCACCCACCCACGCCACACAACAAACATGCACACCCCACACACAACAAACAACACAGGATCAAGTGGCAGTGTGGGAGTCAATCTGGTGGGTTCGATTTTTCCGCCATGCCCCTCAGTGGCTCCTGTCTGCTGTCAACTGGGTGATCAGCTGTGTGCTCATGAACCGCTTTGTGCTGTGGTATGGCGGTGGTGTGCCATGCAAGCAGTATGAGCTGATCATGAAGGATGGGATGACGATGCCCGAGTATTGCGGACGTACCATTGCGGGGGTGGCGTACAACTCGCATTTGCGTACAGATAACTACTTCTACTACAACTGCCTCACCGGTGTGTGTGTGTGTGTGTGTTTGGAGGGGGTGGAACTGGTTGGTTGTTGTTTTCTGACCATGTGTTGACCATGCGTTGACCATGCACATGCAACACGTGGTTATCAATGCTGTATATACCTTTCCATCTGCAGTTGTACACGTTGTTCTTGGGCACACACGTGCCTACCAACACATGCACGATCCCATACATACCCCACCCCACCCCCCACCCCACACAGGCAAGTTTGCACGCAACAACTGCCCCTCATACCTCACCAAGCAGGGCTTTGCAACTCTCAAGGAGGGGGCTATTGATAAGCTCACCATTGCCACTGGTACATTTATGGGTGAATTGAAAGCACGCAAGTACACCAAGGTATGTGGTTTTGTGAATTGGGTTTATGGTTTTGTGAATTGGTACACCACGGTTGTGAATGTGTGTGTCTACTTGCACACACACAACAACCCCACACAACAACAACCCCACACAACAACACATTCATCTAGGTGATTTTAATGGATCATGTGGATTGGATGGACACTGCATCTGCCAAGGAAGTTGCCGACACCTTGGGTGAGCAGGTGTTGCCTGGTGGCATTGTGATCTGGCGATCTGCTGCACTGCAGCCACCATATGCAGACCTGATCAGCAAGGCTGGTTTTGATGTCAAGTGTGTGCGCCGTGCATCTGTTGGATACATGGACCGTGTCAACATGTACAGCAGCTTTTACATGGCAACCAAGCTGTAGAGGCGGGGGGCATACATAGTAGTATCCACTGGATAGCATGCATTATGGTGCACTGGCAAGGGAATGTGTGTGGATAGTATGCACAGAAGCGATCCAATGTGACGACAACAATATGTGACATCGCACGCACTTGTTGTCTGCTTTGTATGGATGGTGATGACGGTGAACGTGGTGTGTATGTGTGTGCCACGTTGCTCACTGCATCATACTGTGTTGTGCATCACCACAACACATTGGTAACAACAACTTGTTTGGGGGATCTCCTCCCAGATACAAAACCACACTCGGACGATCGGAAGGAAACGTGTATTTGTAATGTACGTGTGAAGTTGCAACGAATTGCAGCACCAACACAACCTCAACACAACAGCAGAGCAGCAGTGCGTTTCTGCAGCACAGAAAAATCCACAAAGAACACACAACCCCGCCTCTCCATCGACAGATGCACACGTGAACCTCTCTCTCCTTGGAGCAGCATCATGGCAGGCGAGATTGTCGCTGCACTGGAGGCACTTGGGGCACTGTCCAGTGCTGGATCGCCGCAAGCCTTAACTGCCAACTTAGAGCAGCAGCATCTCGGCAAGCAACCCAACTCACAGCAGCCTGGCTACCGAGTCGGTACAGAGCCCCAAGTCGACACCGTGATGCCCTCGTCTATGTCGAGCAAGCGTAGTGCAAAAGTAACGTTGGAGGGTGTTGAGGGTGCCATTCACCCGGTTGTTCGTCTTGGATGGAAAACACTGTGCCACGTACACTGCAATGGGCTAACCGGGATGTTTCTAGGGGGCCATGACCGGGAGCTCTACATACGGTACGTGTCGATGTTGTGGGACAAGTTGGGGTGGCTGCTGAGTCGTGATGGGGTTGACCCACGTTCCCACGTGGTTCCACGCAGGTGCACCTCGGGCGAATACGCAAGCGCCCCCCTGATTGACATTGCACAAGGGGGATGTATCATGACATGCTCACAGTTTGAAAAGGCTGCAGGACGTGAGTTGAGCAAAAAGTGGAAGGAAAGCATCCATGTGGTGGGCGAGGGCGAGGGCAGCAAGGTGTGGTGGTGGGGTATTGTATGGGCATTGTGTGGTGTGGGCATAGTTGCAGCATCAACAAGATCATATGGTTTCATCATCATGCACCCAGGCAACATTGATTGCATGGCTCAAGCGCAAGGCTGAAGCCAATTTTGGTGAACGTGTTGTCAACAGCCATGTGTGGATTTGCTTTTGCAGCGATGGCCAATACCGCGGGGCCACCATCAGTGGCTATAGCAAGCAGAGTGGCAAGCACATGGTGGTGTATGAAGATGGCTCGAGGGATGATCTCCACCTGCCAGTCGAGCTGCTTTCGTTTGATCAGGAGCAACCCGTGGTGGTGCCATGTGATGGGTTGATCGACGTGGAAATGGCAGCACCACCCGATCGCGTGATGGAGGCCCATCCACCGCGCCCCCTGGGTCGATCCATCTCCCTCCCCGGTGCTGTTGCCAGTCGCAAGTTCACCTCAACGCTCTCCACACTCCCATCAAAAGATGCTGGGCTGCATCATCAGGGGAGTGGTGTGAGTGTGAGCAGCACGTATGATGACGAAGATGGTGGGGGAAATCACCACAAGGGTGGTCGCAAGCATGAGCGCAGCTTTCGAGGGCGTGTGCGGCATGAGAGCCACACCAGGTAAGGAAAAGGCAGGAAATTGTTGTGCAAACCCAACACCCAACGCACACGTAAGCGAACAACCCCCCCCAATCATCAACAGGCCCACCATCGACGCCATCCCCGAAGACACCACCCCACTGCTCCGCACCACCTCATGCACCGCCGCGCGACACCCCACCCCACCCCTCTCCCTCCGCACACCAGCCGCCACACGCAGGCGGCCCAGCAGGGCCCCCCTGGGCGACGAGGACCTGCTCCCCCCCGTGTCCCCTGATCGACGGCTGGACAGCGACACACCCTCCCCACCTCCCAAACGCACCCGCACTGTTGTCCCCCCCCCCACAGCACGCGCCATCTTGCAGCACTCTGTCAGCCTGCCAGCCACACTGGCCACTGGTGGTGGCGGGGCTGCGTCTGCTGGCCGGCAGGCTAGTGGGCGAGCAGCGGCCCCCCTGGGGGGGGCCGCCAAGCCACCCCGGTCCCCCACTGATGAGCCCATTGGCTTGTGGGCACCTGGTGTGTTGGGTGTGATTCCACCCCCACCCAGGAGCGGGTTGGAGGAGACCAACATGCGATGTATCAGTGTGTGGATGAATGGGGTGGCGTTGGCATTGGATCAACCACTCATGCAGGCACTCGAGGTATTTGGGGAAGGGTGGGAGGGGGGTATTGGGAAATGTATAGGGGATGGGTGGGAGGGGGGTATTGGGAAATGTATAGGGGATGGATTGGGGTGGTCTGGGTATAGTGCAGTGGTGCTTGGTATACAAAACAGTGTGCAGCATGCAATGCTCATTGACTAGGCACACTGTGAGGTACTGATACACACCATCACATCGACACCCACCCACTACATACCCACCCACACTCACAGATGTCCCCCATCACCAGTACATGGTGTCCCTACGAAAAGACCCTCTCACCAAGTGCCAGGTTTCAGCTGTTGCTCGTACACGCACGCCGCAGTAGTAGCAGTGGTGTGCATGCCATGTATGAAGCCATGCTGTCACGGTATGTGTGTGTATGGTGTCTGTTTTGGTGTGTGTATATGCTGTGTATGTATTCTGTGTGTGCTCTCTGTATGCTGTGTATTTGGTATGTACATGTATGTATGTGCTGCGTATGTGTACACAAGTAGTGTGTGTGTTACCCTGCGTGCACAAGGAGCAACCCACCCACGTAACAACCCACCCACGTACCAACCCATGCACAGTGTGGAGATGTTTGCCTCACAAGGCCCTCGAACACTGCAAGCCAAAATGGTTGACTTTATCCTAGCAGCGCTCCATGAAGACAGTGTGCAAACAACAAGGGAAATGCTGCTCCTGGCAAAGCAACGTACCCCACCGACAACCATCGAGGTGGAGGAGCAGTTTGGTCAACATGCTGGTCAACATGCGGGTGGCATGGGTGCAACAGCAGCACCACCTGTGTCACCAGAACAGGGGTCTGTGGGACATGCATAAAAGAGGTGAGAGTGGGACAGCAGCATCCATGTCATGACCATGTGTTGACCATGCATTGACCATGAGAACAGCATTCATGTGATGGGCTGAGGGGGTGATGATGAACAGGGGGGGTTGATGTGTGGGCGGTGTTTGGGTGTATGGCATTGTTATCCAGCAATTTCGCAAGCTGGACAGAAAAATCATACCCATGTTGTCCCATGTCGGTGTATACACTTGTGATGCACTCATGCACATTGTACATCTTGCTTTATCATGCCACCATGCAAGCTGGTGGTGGGCAAGCATGATTCTTGATGCACATCATGCTTGCCCACCACCTGCCCCATCCTGTGTGTACTGCACATAAAGAAGTTTTACATATTTGTTCTAGTTTTGTCATAATTTGCTCATTATCATGTCCCACTGCTCATTATCATGTCCCACTGCTCATTATCATGTCCCATTGTAGTATTGCAGTGTTTTGTAGTGTTTGTGATGCTTTTGAGGTGCTTTTGAAATCAATCCCACCAATCACGTACAAAGTCAACCAACAGTGAATGAACACATGCGTTTTGTTACATACGTCGCGTTGTATCACATCCTTGTATGTCGCGTGCGTTTACTGCATGGTGCAATTTTGGTAGCTGTAATGTGTTGCTTTTGTGTCACTGTTGTTAGGAGGGTTTATGTTATGCACACGGGGTTGTGTGTGTGTGTCTGTGTGTGTCACACCAATACACACCAATGCGTGCTGCAGTGTTTTTTTTTGCAGTGATGGTCACCAAATGTAAAAAGATATAATCTATACATTCAAATAATTTCACAATGCAGCCATGTGCAGCACTGCTGCAGCGTACCGTGCTCACCAAGTATGACACTGATCTGGTCAACAGCGTCGTGCAGGAGCTGGGAAAACCAGATGCTGTACTCCCATGCGATGCTGAAGATATGTACCTAGCAGTTGTCGATCACCTGGTGTCCTGTAGCCTCGCGAGTGACACTGATGCAACGAGATCCATCCGCACATTGCTGCTCACCGCAGCCACAACTTTGTTGACAAGCTACTGTCATTTTGCACTGCAACTTCCACCATCAGCAGCTGAACAAGCCGCAAATACGAGTCTCATCGTGCAAGTGGTGGAGGCACATGCACGTGATCAGATCCCTGCCAAAACCCTCCTTGCAGTTGCCATTATGACATCATCAAATAGTCTGCAGCCCACACTGCTTGATGCCCTCGTATCCAAATACCCACCCCCCCACAACGCAATACCAACCATCGTGCAAGCCTATGCGTATGAGCTGGCTGGTCTGTTGCGTCCGTGGCTCCTCACACCCCCTCGCAACCCGGATGTGTTGCTTCCTGCTGAACAACAAGGTGACTTGTTTTTGTTGAGGCGCAGAGCAACATAAAGACACATTACACATACACCCTCACATATACAGAAATACCACTCGGCCATCGGTTGACAGCCGCTCACTGTGTCTCCTGGATACTGCTTTCCCACCCCCCCCACCATCCCACCACCCCCCTTGCATCCTCCATGATGCCCCTCGTGTTGCGCATCCTCCGGGACCCATCCCCAGAGGTGCGGACGCATGCAGCACACATCATCCATAGCCTATGTACCCAAGGGGTCATGCCTGGGTGTTTGGATGGTCGGCTGAGGGAGGCCCTGTTGGAGGGGTGCTGCCAGGCTGTACAGGGGACGGAGGGGCTTGTGTGGGGCGACATGGCAAATGCTGCATGTGCATTGGCAATTGCATGTGCAGGTGTGGTGTCCGTGGGGGGATGGAGGTTGGGGAAAATGTACACTGTTTCTGTACAAGGCTATGTACACTAGTACACCATGTGGTCATGGTTGGGGCAAATGTACACTGTTTGTGTACCTCGAGTCTGTGTAGTGTCCACCACAACCACAACAAAACAACAGGCAAACCCTCCAACCCTCGTTCTCCTGCATTGTTGACTGTCATGGGCGTCATGTTGACCATGGGAGAACTCCGCACCCATGTGTTGACCATGGCACGTGCGTGGCTGCATGCCGCAACACCACTGGTACGCGCCATGGGCATACATGTGCTTGCAGTGTTTTCTCGGCTGCTGCCCTTGCTGCTCGGGTGGGTGGGCTCCAGTCACGATGCCCTGCAAGTCGACGCCCTGCGGACGTTGCTCGTGTTGATATCCACCACATGGCCACGCATGCGGGCACATGCGGGGGTGGTGCGCATGGTGGTGTGTGAGTGTCGGGATCGGGTGGGGGCTGCAGAGGAGACGAAAGAGGTGGCAGGGTGTGTGCTCGAGGCACTGGATGCATGCTGTCGGGGGGGGGGGGGGGGTGGTGCATTAATCACAGCAGCGTGATGATGCGAAAACGAACATGATTCATTTACTTTTTACACATTGTTGACACAATTTGTCGCATTTGTACACATTTCATTGCAACCACACTGCCATCATGATGTACAACATGGTATTGTTTTACAACTGGCAACGCATGAATGCTTTCTTGATGATGAGCAACGAATAGCAATGAACAACAGTGGCACAAAGACTTGGGGTGTGCTTTATTGAACAACAACATGAGTATCAGCAGTCATCCTGCACGCCTGCAACTTGTCCAACCGTCCACCCCCTCATTCTCTACCCAGTGCATTACTCATCAGCACTCTTCCTCTCCTCCACAATGTTTGACCCCACACTGCCTGCCTTGTCTCCAGTGGGGCCCTGTTTGCTGGCTGAAAGAGGGCCCTGTTTGCTGGCTGAAGGAGGGCCCGTTTGCTGGGGCTTGAGCAGCACTTTAACGACATTGTCCTTGTGAATATTGTGAGTGTGTGGCGTGGGTGTATGGGAAGTGCGTGTATAATGCATGACATGGTTGTGTGTATGTTCAATGATGATTTCTTTTGTGTGTCATGATCGATGATAATTAGCCAATCATGATGACCACACACATACACACACGCATACAAACCCCCACACCCTCACTCACCCTCACACACACACCACTTTGTCATTAAACATGCGGTATGCCTCAGGTGCCTCCTCCAGTGGGAATTCATGAGTAATGATGACACTGGGGTCCAATTTGCCCTGTGTATGATGTGTATGATGTGTATGATTAATGATGAGTAATGATGTGCAACTTGCCTTGTGTACGGCATTCATGCTTATGTACATACAACATTCATGTATGCACATATATACATGTATACACGTAGGCTACATGTATTGCATTCCACACCCCAGCACTGCACCCAATACACCCGATAAACACACCCGATAAACACACCCTGTCAACACAACCTGTCAACACACCCTGTCAACACAACCTGTCAACACACCCCAGCACTGCACCCAATACACCCTAACAAACACACCCTAACACACACACCATACCTCAAGCACCATGTCGAGGAGCTGGTGCATGTACTTCTGTACTGGTGTTTGACCTGCACGCATGCTGAGACCCTTTTCCATGAATGCCCCAATGTTGAGATGATTGGTGAAACCTATAAGTTTGTTGCATGTGTGAGTGGGTGGGTGTGAGTGGGTGGGTGTTGTTGTAAGTACGCAAGTGATTTGTGCGTGTTTGTATGTTGTGAGTGTATTGTGTGGCTTTTCTGTGTGGCCATACAACATGCACAACCCCACAAAACCCCCCAAATACACCAAACCCACCCGCTCCACCACCCCCACCACCCCTGCATACCTGCATACACCCCCACCACCCCAAGACGCCCCCCCTTGCGCAGGGCAATGATCATTTCGTTGAGTATCTCTGCAGGATCGGTTTCCAGTTTGAGCGCCATTTCAATTTTGTGTGTGAGGGAGCTGCAGTAGTGAAAACCCACCTGTGTGGACAACATTCGGGGAGGGAGGGTGTGTGGGGGGGGTGGGGGGGCGTGCGGACCAAGGTGGAAAATGGTGGGGGAAATGGTGTGGAAAAGGTGAATCTCGGTGTGGTGACATCACATACAAAAAATACACACATTCAATACCTACCGCCTCAATTGCACAGTCAGGCCCATGTCCAGTCAACTCACGCAGACGGTCAATGGGTCGTTCCTCACTTGCGTTGACGACTTCCACACGTGCATCATGCTTTTGCAGCAGCGCCAGGCGATAGGGCTCTTTGTCCAGCACTATCACCCTCGCGGCGCCGCGAGCAAAGGCACACTGGGCAGCCAGGGAGCCCACTGGTGGCGGAGGGGTGCGTGGACATCACCCACTGCAAAACACCGCACAACCCCTCTACCCCCATGCATTGGCACCCCCAAAACGCCCCACAAAACACCCACCCATCCCACAGTAGATGCATACCAGGACCGGCACCCCATATTGCCACCACATCTCCCTTTTCCACCTCTGCCAGCTCATTTGCATGCCATGCAGTCGCAAGCACATCACTGAGCAACAGCAGCTTCTCATCGGGGGGGCCCTCTTGGGGGACCCGCAACAGGTTGACATCAGCAAAGGGGACCCTGAGGTACTCTGCCTGCCCACCATCCCAACCACCTGTGTTGTGTGTGTACAATGGGGTTCATGCCGTAGTGTGTGTGTTGGTGAGCGTGTTTTGGTGTGGATGTGTTTGTGATTGTGCGGGATGGTGATCGCACAAGGTCAACACACACACGCACACCACACACATGTGCACAACACACAGATACCACCAACCTGTGAGGTGAGAGTAGCCGTAGATGCCAGCAGTACGTGATCCATACAGGGCCTCTTGCTCCTTGCTGGGGTTGGTGCGATCACATGCCGAGTAGAGCTTCTTCTCACAGAAGAAACACGAGCCGCATGCGATGTCAAAGGGCACTACCACCCGATCGCCAGGCTGTACATCTTGCACATCCGCACCCACGCTTTCCACAATGCCCATCGCTTCGTGACCAAGTATGTCCCCGCTCCGCATGCCCGGCATGGCGTTGACATACAAGTGTAGGTCACTCCCACATATGGCGGCAGTTGTCACCCTGACAATGGCATCTCGTGTGTCAGTGATGGCTGGCTTGGGGCGTGTTTCCACTGCAACTGATTTGGTGCCCTGCCACACAACACAGCGCATGGGGGTGGACGATTTTTGGCTTGTAATGGTGACATGCTCTGTCCTGACAGGGTCGTCCGATACCTGTGTGATGATCATGGTGTGATCATGTTGTGATGATGGTGTGATCATGGTGTGATGATGGTGTGATCATGGTGTGATGATGGTGATACTGGTGATGTTGATGTGATGACCATGGTGTGATGATCAGGACGCAGGAAAAGGTTGCGTAGTGGCATCACACACACCACGGCCGACTTGAACATGTGCTGCACAGCGTCTTTTATTGCTTGTGTTGTCATGGCGGTGGATGGTGGATGGTGGATGATCAGGAAGGTGATTATGTAACGTTACTGCACCTCAACTGCACTGCGACAGGGTGATGTTCAAACACACATTCAAATCAACGACCAAAAATCAGTTTCATCCATTTGCGCGCCACAGGACGATAGGTCTGCTCAAACAATCCAAAGGGCCCCAGTGCCACAACCTCACCAGACGCCCCGCGTGCCAGGGGACTCCCATATGCAAACGGTGTTTCACCATCATCATCATCATCAGGTCCCTCCCATGGTGGAATATACACCCCACACAACGCATCTCTTGTGGGATCCGCCGCTGCAGATGTGGATGGTACAGCACAATGCACCATCAACTGGCTGACGCTCCTTGCGAGGGGGCAAAACTGGGCAGCAAGTGCAGGTGGCAACACTGTTTCACGATGGTCGGAAGGATCCATGGGGGATGGTGCCACCAGTGTGCTGACATTTTGCAAGATCCGTTCCAAATCTTGTGCACTGTGCTTGGGCGTGCCATATACCCCACTCTGTGGAGCAGTGTTCTTTCCAGAGGGACTGGTGTGCTGAAACCAGTGACCCGTTGGGCTTTCTGGCTGGGGTGCTCTGTTGTGCTGGGATGGTGTCGTCCTTATGCGTGCCTGTGTGGGTGTTTGGATATTTGTGAATCCAAATAGGTGCATACATACCCAGCAACATATACCCATGCCATACCGGTGCGGCAGCAGTGGGTGTGCTGCATGTGCTACCTGGCGTTTGCCGTTGACCACCACCTGTCAACACACCTGCAAGCTGTGCACATACTGCATGCATCGCGTGTGGGGAGGTGGGTGGTTTGCTCGATGTGGGGTAAGCACCCCTGTGTGGTTGTGGGGGGTTGTGCAGGTTGTGTTCTCTCCATGCAATACATTGTGGATGCATACCGTCGGGGTGTTGTTGGTGTTTCTGCACAGGGTGTATTTGACCCACTCCGCCTACCAATGCCTCCCCCCTGTTGCTGCTTGTTGAGGCTAGAAATGGTGGGCACAGTCAGCCGCTCCACAGAAACACTGCGGCGCCTGGGTGTACTGCTCCCTACAGGTGTATTGCTTGCACTGCTCCCTCCACACGAGTGCACCCCACCCTGCTGCTGTGCACTGCTGCGTGTGAGCCTGTGACTCCCTACCCCTCCCACAATAATGCCTCCATTCCCACTGCCATCTTCACTCACAGAGCGGCTGCTGGCGTGGCTCCCACCCACGGCCTTGCAGCTGGCAGCAGTGAGAGAATCTTGACGCACGGGGGGCACTGGTGTGGCCAGCGGCACAATATGGGGTGCTGCCGGAAGGGGGCCCTGGGCTCGCTGCTGTTGCACATTCGATGGTGGTGTGGCTGCCTTCATAGCTGCTGCGCTATCCATGCAGCCATACATGGCATGCGATGCAGCAACTGGCCCCTTGTTGCTCCCAAGGGCAGGGGAACACGGCGCGGAGAGCCCATTGGGCACCCCCCCCACACGCACAAAAGGACGCACCACTCCACTGGTGCTCGTTGCGTCAGACATGTGGGACACCTGCCCAGTGGAGCGCGGCGAGGTGTTGTTGGAGGTCGTACAGTTGGGGGATGAGGGGGAGACGATGGCGGGGGATGGGCTGGTCACTTTTGTGTGAAAGCTGAATTGCGGCAGTGGGGCACCCGGGGCACCGGGCAGTGTGAGGCTGCCACTTGAGGCAATGGAGTGGAGCTCTGATAGTGGTATGAAGCGCACGATTGCCGAAACAGTGCATGTTTGTATGCCCTCCTGATTGGGGGGTTTTTGGCGTTGCATACGTGCACAAATGGATTGCATGGCATAAACACATACCTTGTACAGGGGCGTGGAGATGTGACACTCCCGAAAGCACAGGGCATCGCTCAGGTTGATATCAGCATAGCCAACCTGGAGCAAGGAAGAATATAGGATGAATATATGGTACATGTATAAAACCCATGGGTAAAACCCACCATCATACCAGGCGTGGCTTGACTACATGCGCACTCTTGACAATGAGGCGCATGTTTTGACACAACTCGGAGTTGATGTAGGCGCGAAAGCTCTGATCCCATACTGCACAGGACGACGATGCGCCATTGTCCCACATGGTCTTAAACTCTCGCATGCCAAATTCCACCTGTGGATTGTTGTACGATGGATTGTAGATCGATCGATGACCCCCCACGTACAACAACGATCAAACCCACCTGCACACGATATCGCTTGCGGCGACATCCTATAAACGTGTTTTCCTCGCTAAAATTGGTGCAGCATAGTATGGTGACCCTAAGTTCGCCTTCAGATGCTATTGCTGATGGGTCGTTGCGCTTTCGAAACGTCGCCATGGATGGTTTGTGAAGGGTGATTGTTGATCAGAGATGTTGCGATGCACGAGGTTTAAGGTTGATGATGATGATGATGTATTTCTGTTGAATATTGACTTGGGGCCCACCACACGTGGCGGTAACTACCCAATCATTGCATGTCATCATGCATGGCATTGCATCACAGGGGCTGCAGCCTGGGTTCTTTTCTGGGGGATGGGTGGTCGTGGCATCGCTGTGTGCACCAAGTCAGGCTAGCAGCTACGAGCGCTCGTGGATTTGTTGTTTGTATTTTGTTCTCAACACAAATGCACCAAACATATAACAGAACTATGAAATACACCAACACTATCACAAAATACAAGCAAGAGTGTCGCTGTGTTCGAGTTGCGTGTGTTTTGTTGCGATTGCCCCATCAAGTGGTAGCCACAGCCCTCGTTTTTCTGCATCAAATACACGCCAAGGATATAGAGCAATACATACAAGATGGCAAGGTTGGAATGGGGTGTTGAAACGCGATGTGTGACCGCTGTGACCACGCCAATCTTGCCCACCACAGCGTCGTGCACTCGCCTGTATATTCCTAGCAGCAAAGACAGAAGAGGTAGGTATTGGTTGGATAGATGCACCGGGATGATCATACAGCACACACTTCTCGTACAACAGGCAAGCTTGCGCACCAATGACCTCATCAATGCTGCTGCGCTTGTGTGGCCACTGTGTGCTGGAGAGGGATGGCAACTGCCAACACCTGCCGAGCTTGATACTGCATTGTCACACTTTCAACCCATCATTGCTGATCATTATGCAAGCGAAAAACAGGCACGTGGGGGGCTAACTTCATATGGTGAAATTTGGTAGTCGGTCACATCCACTACAATAAGCACAATTGCACCACACAGGCATTGATACAGGATGAGCAAGTAGTGTTGCGACTGCTGCAGTTTCAGCTCCATGTGCAACATCCACATGCATGGCTTCTTAACGTGTGTGAGACGATGCATGCGCCACCCAAGGTTGCCACCCTGGCAACATGCTTGGTGCGTATGGTTGAGTATGGAGGCTGAATGTGTATGGATACGTTGTGTTGAACATTGTCCCAGTGAAAACATGTATGTTGTCCCGGTTTTTGTGACACACCGTTGTTGTGACCTATACAGACTGTTATCTTGACCTATACACACCTTATACACACAGGTCAATGATGGACTCATGTGTACCAACTCCTGCGTTACCCATGCACCACTTGTATGCGCGTGTGCAGCGTTTCTAGTGGCTGCAGAGGCACTGGAGCACCATGGGTGTGATAATCAGTGGGTGCGTGATGTGTGTTCATCATCAGGAGACCTGCTCGACACAATGGTGGAAATGTACAAGAGACTTTGTTCACAATTTTGTTGACAATTGTATGAACAATTGTATCTAGTGCACGATAATTGATTCAAACAGAATAGTGTTCATAACAATCCATGACGCGCTGCACACGCGGTATATGAGTAACAGGAAGGCAACAGAAAAGTAACATCAATGTCACAAAGCGGGAGGGCTACGCCTTCCATCGTACACTAAGCCCGATACATCCTCAATAACGACCTACGTGATACCCGCTCACATAGAAATGCATGTGTTCTTGCTCCTATTGTTGTTGGTGCCATCGTTGGTCGATGCATCGAGCCCGCAAAACGGGCCGCGCCGTGGTGGCCCCAAACGTACGTATTGCCGCTTGCCAATGAGTATTCATTACTATGAATCCCTCAGGCAATCCCTCGCAATCTCTCGATCAACTCCCATCACATCATCCCAGGTTTGGTGGAAGGCAGCCAGCTCCTCACCCTGCGTCCAGCCCCCGGCAAGACAAATTGTGACAATCTGCGAATCGTCATCGGCATCATGTCGGTCGACAAGGACCGGTTGCGGCGTCAGTGGGTGCGCAACAGTTACAAGCAATACAGCAACGTGTATGACTGGCGCACCAACCCCAACGGCAGTGTTGCTATCATGTTTGTCATGGGATACCCAACAAACAACACACAAAATGCAGGTGGGTGGGTGGGGGGGCTATGTACTGGGATGTATGTTGTGTGTGTATGTGTGTGTGTGTTGGTGTGCTGTACATATGTGCGCAAGCAAATTATTCACAGTATACAATAAACACAGTATACAATCAAAGAAACAGTATACAATAACACAGTATACAATCAACACAGCACATCACAACATTGTACATCACAGTACAACACACCTCTCCCTCAGGCGCTCTTTTAGATGAAGCTGAACACCACAGGGACATGGTGTTTCTCAACACAGCCGAGGCAATGAATGAGGGGAAAACATATGAGTGGTTGATCAAGGCATATGAAATGTATGGACACTGCCCCAAGTTGAAATACATTGCCAAAGGTGTGTGTGTTATGTGTGTGTGTTATGTGTGTGTATAGGTGTGTGTGTATGTGTGTGTATGAATGTGTGTGTGTACGTGCATATGATATACTGTACCCTCTCCATCACACACCCCTCAACCCCTACACAAAACCCACCACAGGTGATCAAGATGCCTATATTCGCACACACAAATTGGAAGCCAAGTGGATGACCTTGCCATATGACAATGTGTATTATGGATTCATGGTCAACGCATCGTCATCGTATAACGGGGGTGCATTCAATTATACGTTTGCAGTGGGCATGCTGTATGGGTTGTCTACAAAATTGGTGCAGCATATATACACCAGTGACATTGCCAAGCAAGAAAAGGTGTGTGTTTGTGGGGGGGTATGTATGGGCGCGTGTGGAGAGGGCGCGTGTGGAATTGTTGTTGGTCACCACATGGTCACCACAAACAACAACACAAAACCCCTGTGTATAAACTCCACCCCTTTGTAGGCTGGTTCCGAGGACATGAAGACGGGCTATTGGCTGGGAGCAGCACAAGTCCCTGTGCACATGGTCCATGATGCAACCTTTCACGACTGGATGAAGAGTGAGCATGATGGTGCAGACTGGGTAAGGAAGCCTGTCACTGAGTCAAGCACAGTAGTGCATCATGTGTATAACAAACGTGAGTTTGCACAGCTGTGGACAAGGTGGGCACGGGATGGGGTGCAGTATGGGACTGCGGGGGAGGCGGCATCACAACGGAGACAATTGGGTGATGGTGGTGGGTCATGATGAATGAGGGGTGGTGACGACGTCTTGGTCATGCGGGGGATTTTTTTCCCAGTATTTTGTTTACAGTATTTTGTTTGCAGGTTTGCTGTTTTTCCACTGGCTAGATGATGTGTCTGCCCTGTGTTGACCGTGTTTTTTTACTTTGACCACGAACTGTGTACAACATGATTTTGTTACTTTCTCAACCATTGCATTGTCCTGTGTATGCAACCCTTGCGTACGTTACCATGTGGTACGAGCTGCACCAACGTGTGTCAACATACTTGCGAAAGCAGAGGGGATAAAAGTGCTTTGACATTGCGCATCAGGGCGCCAAGGAGGAAAGCACCTCACGAAACACACACGTCTCAAAACCCCTCGGGGAGAAAACACAAATATCGCAACGCAACCACACAGCCAAAAACATGGGCAGGAACAATGCAACCTACACAAGAACACAGTCAATATTGTTGCCGTATCACATATACGCTCATACACTCTAGCATGCTTGTGCACACACACAATCAGGCACGCTTGTATACACACACAATCAGGCACGCTTGTACACACGCAATTAAGCATGCTTGCACACACACAATTAAGCATGCTTGCACACACAATCAGGCATGCTTGCACACACACTCAACGCTGAGCTGCTGCTGTGACGATGCTGTTGCTTTACTGCAGGGCAAACATCGACACGCATTGCCATGCACACCACACACACTGCCATGCACATCACACAGCACCAGCAGCCAGCAGCAGCAAAAGGGAAAAACAGGACAACGGGACAACACACAAAACAAACACACATATATATCAGTGTTGTTGTTGTAAAACCTTTTCATTTTTCAAAACGTGTGTGTATGCTATATAAATAGGGTATGTCATTCCAAAAAAAAAACATGTACCAAAAATGGAGCGTCATTATGCACAACATTGTCTCATACACATGTGCAAGAACATGCCATACACATACCACACACCCATGTTTCCAACGTCCTTCATCCAACATCCAACACACAACCAATGCCCTCCCCCCCCCTCACCCACAACTACTCACATTGTACCATGTTTGCGCGTGTTGTGTTATGAGGTGCTGGGTTGTATGCCTGGTTGTAAGGGTTTGGGCTGATGTTATGAGGTGCTGGTGTGTTATGAGGTGCTGGGTTGTATGCCTGGTTGTAAGGGTTGTGCTGATGTCAGGGTGCCTTGTTGTGCTGCTGCCCACCCAACCCCTTCATCTTTGCTTGTGACTGTTTTTAGCTCACGTGCCGCCTGATGATGATGTATAGGTGTGTAGGTGATTGGTGTGTCGGTGTGTAGGTGATTGGTGTGTAGGTGAAAGAAGTGTGTGATGCATACCACGTTGAACAAAACAGCATCCACATAAACATCACCACAAACAATACCCACACAAAACAACATCCACAACAAGAACAACACACAGCAAACACACACACACACTTAGCACACACAACCCCCGCATATAAACACACACCACATCAGTAAAGCTGCTGCCAGGAAACCTCAACAGATCCACTGTAAACACAGTCAGCGGCACCGCCAGCAGCAGCCCCCATATCCCCAAAGAATGCTCTGCAACCACCAGCACAGTGAGCACCAGCAGTGGGTGGAGTTTGAGGTGGGCAGAGTAGATGGCAGGGTTGAGTCCATAGGCTTCAATAAAGTGCACTAGGACGACCATGGTGATGACCAGGGCAAGCTGGGGGTGGGGAGTGTGTGTGTGTGTGGTGGTGGTGGGGTGGGGGGGGTGGTGAGGGAAGAGGAGCATACTGGGAGGTATGCATCGTAATGTGTATACGTAACTATGGGTACTGCAGCAACACTATGTATCACTACCATTACTATTACTATGTGTACTCCACACATATATAATGTACTTTTTATACATATATACTGCACATAACATTTACACACACACATATATACACACATATATATACACACACATATACACACACATATACACACACACATGCCCCCTCCCCCCCCCCCCCCACACTCATACCTTCATAAACCCGTATTCAGTCAACGCCACAAATCCTATTGGTATAGTGCTAATAAAACACCCTGCTATAGGAATAAACCCACACAGAAAAACAAACAGTGACAAGATACCCATGCCAGGTATCTTGAGCAGCCACATGCCTGTGGCGGTCAATGCTGTGTTGACTGCTGCAATTTGTGTCTGTGGGTGTGTTGAGGATGGTGTGTTGAGGGTGGTGTGTTGGTGTTGCCTGTCTGTGTACATATATGACCTGCATGTACCACCATGAGCTGCTGTTGTTGCATACACCCAAGCACAATGTGGCTGTTGTGTACACTCCCACAACATCACCACGACATACACCATACCCCACATACACCACCCCAACAGCATACACCATACCCCCACATACACCCCCCCACACACACATATACAGCATACCTGTGCCCCCAATGCTTTACCAAACAGCTGCCCAAACACCTGCAAGCTAGGTGCCACTTCATTGTATATAGGGGCAACCCGTGATGTCTTGAGGCTTGACACACCCCGGGCAATGGTGGGGAGATCCCATACAATCATGAAGCTGAGCACTAGGCTCACACCCACCTGTGTGTGTGTGTGTTTGCTTCTTTGCTTGTGTGTGTGTGTGTGTCGGGGGGGTGGGGGGTAGATATTGTAAGGGGAGAGGAGGGAGGGGGTAGATATTGTGTAAGGGGGTTGAGAGTGATGTGTGTGATGTACAAGTGCACTGTGCAACCCGATATTCAACACCTCACCATCAACACGACAACATCAACACACCATCAACACACCATCAACACACCGCAACATAAACACACCACAACATAAACAAACCACAACATAAACACGCCACCACCACCGTGTACATTCATACATACACCCATACACACGCCCATACACACACCCATACACCCACCCACACACCCATACATACCTGCATGGCAAATTTAGTCGAGGCTGATAGTAGGTTTGATGTCAGTGTCACTGCTGCTTCTGTATACCTACGCAACAACTTTTGCAGGGCCATGCCTGCCAGCTTGGTGTGTTCTGGTGTATTGCTCTGTGTGCAGGTATTGTGTGTGTGGGTATTGTGTGTGTAGGTATTGTGTGTGTGGGTATTGTGTGTGCATGTTGTATGTTGTGTATGTCATCTATGTCGTGTACCACCCACAGCACCCCCCCCCAAAAAAACAAATAATACCTGCACTTCAGCAGCCATGTGTACGATATCATCCGAGCTCGCCAGCAACACAAACCGCTCCAGCGAGTCCATCACCCCATCCCCCAACCCGTTGCGCATCTTTTTCAACACCACCACCCATATATTATCATTCTGCAGGCGTTCCACAAAATCGGCGCCTTCCCGGACTATGTCTGGGATGGTCATCACACCAAACAGGGTCACTAGGGATATGAGGGCAGAAAAGTAGACGATGACTAGGAGGCGGCGTTTTGACTTGGAGGTAAACCAGCCAAACACGGGCCATGATTGGGCGCTGGTGACAAAACCATTGCCGATGAAGGAAAGGACAAACGTGCCCATGATGATCTGTGTTGCGTGGGGGGTGTGTTGTTGAGTGGGGTGTGTGTTGTTGAGTGGGGTGTGTGTTGGTATAATGTAGTCAGAAGGGCTGTCCCACACGAACAACATACGACTTGAAGCTCCCCCACCAAAGACACAAGACACACCCCAAAAAAGTCTTTGAGCTGCATGGCGATCAAGACGATGGCGCCCCATGCCATGAGTCGCTGCCATGGGAGGTTGAGGATACGGTTGAAGAGATCTGAGACACGATGGGATGCCGAGGGGACGGGGGTGTCGGGCCCCGACGGATCGCTGCTCGAGGATGCTCCACCATTGGTGTAGGTGTTGCATGGTGTACATCGTGGGTGTGCTGGTGAACCATGAAGTGGTGGTGGTGTGTGGTGCCCTGTGATGCTGCTGCTGAACAATCCATGCTGCAATGTTCGACAGGGGTTGAGAGGAGGCCTACATCGCACTACCACAGACTGCGAATTGTGCATGTGCTGACTTTGGGTGAATTGTTTCATTTGGGGGAGGCAACGGGGTTTCGGCAGTAATTGGATTGGTTGTGTGTGCCGTGGCGTGGAATTTGGATTGATTGATGTGAGTGTACTGCTCGAGTGTACTGTGTAGGAATTGTACTGGAAATTTAGTTGGTGTTGTTTGTTTTTTACCTTGGTGTCTCATTTTGCCACCATACTGCCTACCATGCGTGTTGTGCACCCTCGTCGCGTTGCTGTTGTTTCAGCATCAGGGCATCATCATCATCCCCGTCATGCAGCAACACCAGCAAAACCCCACCATCAATTGCTTGCCCCCATTGTTGCATCCACCATCACAGCATCTGTGATGCTTTCCACTCCTGATGCACTGGCATTCGGACCTGTATCTGTACCACTGACAGAAGTAGAAGTAGCAGAGGTACCATGCAAAGGTAAATGCCTGTCATGGTCAAACGACACATGAACTCGGTCAAACAACACACCACCCTGGTCAAACAACCTCATCAACCTCAACAGCGGGGACATCGCTGGTGACAGGCGGGAACAACTTTGGGGCGACGTGCCTGCGGGTGAGTGCCACAGCAGACAACAGCAGCAAGTCGGCCAAAGTGTTGTACAACGCAGACGTGTTTGGGAGAGTGTATGATGCCACTGGAGAACCAGCACTCGATGCGGTATGGCATGTGTGAAGTGAAGATGGGTTTGGAATGCCACCAACACAAGGCACAGCCACCAGTCATCACCATGCGTGACACAGATGATGAACATCCATTCCATACCTCTCCCCCCCTTCCGAAATAACAGACTGAAAACACGCGGATAGCATACATAGATGAAATTCCCCCAGGCAAGTCAAGGGTAGCCTTCACATTGGTTATCGCAGAGGAACAGGCACGATTTGGGGCAGTCAAGATCAAGGGTCTCAAAGCCACGGGGTTTCCGGGCAAGATGCTGCCGGGGCAAGGGTCCGGGGCATTGAATGAATGTGATCCAGATGTTGCGGATATTTTGGGGTGTGACGAAGGGAGTGCGGTGATTCGATGATGGTGATGATGATATTTTTTGTGCTTGTTGAGGCTGATCATGAGAAACAGAGCTGAGAGAGCGAAGACAAGACAGCGTGCAATTGGCTGCGCACGTTTTGTTGCAGTTTGCACCCCTGAGTTGCATCGGCGACCGCATCAAGGACACGCCGGGCCTGAACAAGCCCCTTTACCTACAAAAGCACGGTTAGTCTTGAGCAACAACAATGAGCAACTACAAACAACAGCAACATCTTGAGAAAAAGCCTGGTCAACGTGCCACGACTCACTCGTCTGACTTTTCCATGTACTGATCGTGCTCCGGTGCCGACACATCCAACTTGTCGCCATAGCGCTCCGCGCGTGTGCGTGCCGCCTTGCGTGCGCTTTCCTTTCGATCTTCCTCACTGCGTGCTGCAGAGATGGCACCTCCCTTCTTTCCCGCCTCTTCTTGGGCTGCACGGCCCGTGCCGAACGTTTCCTTGGGCGCGCTGGGTGGGTGGGTGGGTGTGCAAGAGGGCGTAAGAGGGTTGTTGCGTGTAAGAAGGTGGGTGTGTAAGAAGGTGGGTGTGTAAGAGGGTGTAAGAGGGAGGGTGGGTCATACAGGGGGATGGGTTGTTGTGTTGCACAGTGCGCATACCCTGTTTTCGTGGTCTCACCCTCGACTGCTTGGACATCCACGTTTCCCTCGTGCTTTTCTTTGGTGGTTTGGGGGGGAATGTGTGTGAGAGAGTGTATATGAATAGAGTGAGCGACTGATGATGTGTGATGACATGCGTGGCAGGATGGTATGGCATCGGAGTGGGAACGTGCGTCCTTCAAGATGTGGTTGATGTGATGAATCATGCGTGGGTTGTGCACCACCTGGCATGCTGCAGACCAGCAAACACAACCCCATGTTCATCGCGCTGATTATGCACATACCCATTGCACTGGTCCCGGCGTGGCGTGTGGTGTGACCTGTCTCGCTCATGATGGATGCTGGTTTTGTTGTTGTGAAAGCGCTGAGGTTTGTTCGGAGAGAGCTATTGCAGGGGACAAGCAGGATGAAAATGTGTGAGGGTGCCTTGCAGGCGGGTGTGATTTATGTTTTAGGCTGCTGTGTTTTTATTACAGGCGTGTTTTCGTACTATTTCCATCTTGCCATCACCACACAACCACACAAACACAACCACCCACAACCTCACAACCACACAACAGCACATCGCGCCAGGTTGCCGCCACGATGACCACAGCGACCGCAGCAACCACCCTCATAAAGAAAGACAAAAAACCAAAGAAAGACAAGACAAAGAAAGACAAGACAAAGAAAGACAAGAAGAAACGCAAACGCACCGAAGAAGACAACACGCATGCCGCCACAACATTGGACAACGACCTGTTGGGGGAGAAGAAGAAACTGAAGAAACTGAAGAAACTGAAGAAGAAGCTGACTACGTTGGCAGGAGAGGGCACAACAGCAGAGGCAGCACCGACAACCGACAACACATCCATCAAAAAGACCAAGAAGACCAGCAAAAAACCAAAGGCAGAGGGCACACCAGCAGAGGCAGCACCAACAACCATAAAAAAGAAGACCAGCAAAAACCAAACCCTCCCACGAACAAAACCATCCCAAGCCCAGCAACCCACATCAACCACCTCAGTCACCGTTGAAAACGCCCCACCCAACACGTCGCCTGTGCTCACCTTTGCCGGCTTCCCCCAACCCCTGCTTGCAGCCACTGCCACATTTACAACCCCCTCCCCCATCCAATCACACTGCTGGCCCATCATCGCCGCCCATCGTGACCTCGTGGGCATTGCCGCCACTGGCTCTGGCAAAACCCTGGCGTTTGGCCTCCCCGCCTTGCAGCGATTGATGTCATCATCATCAGCAGCAGCAGCCCCCCCCACCCCGAGCACGCTGGTCCTGGCCCCCACCCGCGAGCTTGCATGCCAAACCGCCGACGTCCTCAAGGCAGCGGCCCAGCCAATCCGTGCGCGTGTGGTGTGCCTGTATGGTGGCGTCAACCGTCGAGAGCAGGTGCAGGATGTCAAGCGCGGCATCCATGTCGTCGTGGGCACCCCCGGCCGCATCCAAGATTTGATGCAAGAATGCTTGGACTTGAGCACCGTCACGTATGCAGTGCTCGACGAAGCGGATCGCATGCTCGACATGGGATTCGAACCCCATGTGCGCGCCATCTTGTATGCCACCAATCCTGCACGACAAACGCTCATGTTTTCCGCCACGTGGCCCCTTGAAGTGCGTTCCTTGGCTGGGGAGTTTATGCGCAATCCTGCCAAAGTGACAATCGGCTCAGAGGGCCTGTCTGCGAGCCACACTGTACAACAGATTGTGGAGGTGGTGGAGCATGCAGCCAAGGAGCAGCGTTTGGTGTCGCTGTTGCACGGGCCCTACAAATCCTCACGCAAAATGATTGTGTTTGTGCTGTACAAAAAGGAGGCCGCACGTATGGAGTCGTTTCTCACACGCAAGGGGCACCGGGTCGCGGCGGTGCATGGTGACCTGAGCCAGCAGGCACGCACTGAGGCAGTGGAGGCGTTTAAAGCGGGGAAGGCACCGTTGTTGCTGGCCACAGACGTTGCGGCACGTGGGCTGGATATCCCCGACGTGGACGTGGTCATCAATTATTCCTTTCCATTGACGACCGAAGATTATGTGCATCGGTATGTGTATGAGGGGGGGGGTATGTATTTTTTTGAGGAGGATTATTTGGCAAGAGCATATACGTACCCATCTCACAACAGTATTGGTCGTACGGGGCGCGCGGGCAAGCGTGGGGTGGCACACACGCTGTTTTGTGGGGCCACTGACAAGGCACGTGCTGGGGAGCTCATCAACGTGCTACGAGAGGCCAACCAGCCAGTGCCCCCCGAGCTGCTCAAGTTTGGCACCACGGTGAAGAAAAAGGAGAGCAAGCTGTATGGTGCACACTTTCGTGATGATTTGGGTGATGCCAAGAGCACCAAGGTTGTGTTTGATGATGATTCTGATTGACGTGGTTTATTTGGTGTCTATCATTCTTTTCAACACTGCATTATTATTGGGATCGTAACACGTACACCACCACCACGACAACACCATGCTGCTCCACACAGTGTCGATATCGCATCGGCACGCTCCCTTTTCCACCTCGTTCACCCGTGCCAATCAGACACATGTGTCAAGGCGTGCTCCATGCACACCACGTGCTGGTGATCTAGGTGACGAGCAGCTCAAGAAGGCGTTGGATTTCCAGCTAAAGAAGTCGTCCAGTAATTCCGTGCCCCAGTCACCTCCAGCAAAGAAATCTGGCAAAAAGACATCTTCCAAAGCACGGTAGAGTGCATGGTGTTTTTGAGGGCTGTTGAGATAGTGGTGTTGATGATCATCGTCGTCATCACGGTTATCTGGGGTGATCCACACACACAGCAAGCGTGCCGTCCCCAAACCCACCAACAAATCAGTCGAGGTACTCAAAGAGATGAGCAGCAACGTCCCATTGCTCACCCCCGACAACGAGCGCGCCGCCCTCACCCGCCAATTGGTATGTGTTGTGCTTTCCATACATGTGTGTGTGTGTGTGTGTGTGTTGCACACCATATCAACCATGGAACAATATCAACCACCACTCTTTCCAACAGAGCTTCAACAGCAGCAGTGATGAGGGTGATATGGGGGTAGAGACAGCACATGCAGCGAATGGCAGTAGTGCGGTTGGGCCCACTGAGACACCACAAGCACAGCAAGAGCAGCAGCAGCAAGAGAAGCACACCAAGGGGGACAAGTATGCCCCATGTGCTCTGTATGAAGATGGGACGATGATGTTTACAGCAGAGGCACTGCAAGAAGTCAATTATGAAGATGTGTTGACGAGCTAAGCCCATGATGATGATGGTTGTTGGGGGAAGGATGAGGCCAGGATACATGATGATGAATGTGGGACGGGGGTTGTGGGAAGGATGCAGATGGCCACGATGCATGATGATGACGACGACGATGATGAAGATATTGTACTTGCTGTAGGTGTTTTTGCGATGTATGTTTTTTTCTGCAGTGTATGTCTTTTTTATCTGCGATGTGCATTTTTTTCTGTGGTGTATGTTGATCAAGCCTGTTTGTGCATTTCTTGCATTTCGTCCGTCCCCTCTTTTTTTTCCCCTTGCCGGCCTTGCATAGCATCATTACACCACTAGAAGCAACGTTTGTGTGAATGTGTATGTGATGACCATGCACAACATACACACCCTTGATTTTCACAAGCACGTGTAGTGTATGTGTGTGTCCAACGTGTGGGTGTTGCATCCACTCGGTCCCAATGCATCCTTCCCCGCGGTTCTTTCACATCCCACACCATCTTGGTATATGGTATAGTGTTATTTCCCCCTTGCCTCTTTTTCCTACTTGCGTATGGTGTTCACTCACCACCACCACCCAAGCAATTACAACAATGATCATCACCACCAGACACATCACCCATTGAGTCACCCGTTGATCATGGGATTAAAGGTGGGAAACCAATTGGGGCACTCAGATGGTGACTTGGTAAAGCGGCACACCCACACCACTGCCACTGTGCGCGCCCCATTGGTGGTTGACCTTCGCATGACAAGCTTGGGTGCATTGGGTGCCTTGTGTGTGTATGGTGGTGGTGTGGTTTGTGTGCCCGATGCTGCACTCACCCTACACAAGCACGTTTCAGTGATAATGGTTTTCATGTACCCCCTGGTAACAACGCAGTACACTCACCAACACCCCACCACCACCACCTCAACAACACACCTCGAGCACCATGGCGTCACCCTCTTTCACCAGGGCCCCTTCAAGTGACGTCATCTTGCTCGTAAAATACCCAGGTTGAAACGTCACCAGGTCCCAATCAAACGAATGCACCACCACCAAATCATCCAGCCACGGTTGCATCACCCCAAACCCACTCGTCCCCCTCACCAAATAGTCCAAGTACACCGCATGCTGGCCGGGCCCACCCCGCAGCACAATGCCCCGCCGTGACGTTGAGGCCGCCACATCAGAGCGCCGCGTGATTGCGAGGGCACGAGGTATGCGGGGCGTGAGGGAGGTTGAGAGCGTGACGGTGGAAGGTGTGGTCCAGCCAAGGTAGTGTTGTTCCGGAAGGTTGTAGCAGTTGACTGCCCAATTCAGGCCCATTGGGCTCGTTTGGTCACCATACTCCCCCTCTCCACAGAAGCTCGAGGTGGGTGCCTTTGCCGCCGCACATGAACCCGCTGTGTTGGGTGTGGGTGGGTGTGGGCGTGTTTGTGGATGCGTGTGTGGGGTGTGTGTATCTGCTGCAAACAACATGATCATGATCACTGCTATGCACGCACGCTCCTCAAAGCAATACCCATACACAACCCACCTCGCGAGGATGCATGATGCAGACCAATCATGTGTCCCAATTCATGTAGCACACTCCCCATGTCAGTTGACCATGGCTGTGCCACCTCTGCACGACATGCCCATCCATCCTGACCTGTGTATGGGGGGGGGGGGATATTGTGGGTGTGGGTGTGTTGCTGTGTCCCTTGCTGTGTGTGTGTCATGGAGGTATAAACACACCCACCCAACCTCCTCTGGTTTACACACACTCCATACATACCATAGCAGCCCAGCTGCGCCATGCCTGGAAAGCAGTTTTCACTCACCCACCGTGGCCATGAGTACATGTGGTAGGGCAAGTCATCTGGGTTGATGCCTGCTGCTCGTGCTGCCTGAAGAATGTACTGCCTTGTACCTTCCAGACCAGGGTCACATTCACTGATGCAAAATGCTGTTGTGTGTGCGTGTGGTGTGAGGGTGATGGGGGGTGAGGGTGATGGGTGTGTGTGACATGGGTGTGTGTGGGTATGGATGTGTGTGGTCAGCAGGGGGTAATTGTGATTGCTTGATCATGATGGGCGCCAACAAGTGTATACAGCCACACAACACTCAAGTACACTCCAGCACACACACTCGAAACCCATACAACACAGTTCTAGGTCAACACATACGCAGTTCTAGGTCAACACACAACACAGTTCTAGGTCAACACATACGCAGTTCTAGGTCGAATATGCGTGATTGTTTTAAGTCCAACACAAAGCGTCCTTGACTGCATGTGCTCCACATTGCTGCTACACGTTGCCACACCTCATTGACCTCCTGTGTTTGTGTTGATGCGTGTTGGAGTGTGTATATGTTGTGTGTGTGTACTGGAGTGTGTACACGGTATGTGCACACAATTGTGTGTACAACACATACACAACACAGAAAAGGCACTTGTAAGTACAATTCTTGATGTCACACTGCCTACCTATGATACACAGTCCCCCCCCCGATCCAACACCCCCACATACAACACCAACCTGTGCACTTATACCCTGCCCACACGCCCGCACATTGATCCACAGCAACACCATACGCCGCAGTCGAGCAGTCAACGCCCCACTGCCCTGGGTGGACTGCACGACAATATCCTCCCAGCCATCCACAAATATCTGCCCTGAAAGGTATCGACCAGTCACAGACACAGCATTGCCAGTCGCCAGTGGCATGGTGGTGGTGTTTGTGGTGGTGTTTGTGGTGGTGGTAAAAGGGGGGGGTTGGGGGAGACGAGGTGGGAGGACAATGGGGATGGCAAGGGAGGTGTTGTCAGTGGGGTAGAGGAGGGGGATGTATTGGGAGGCAGCGGTGCCATCAAAGGTGTGCTTGAGTTGAAGGGAGAGGGTACCTGAGGAGAGGGGGGGGGGGTATACAGGACAACACAGTGGTTAAGCAGTAGCAATGCTTTTGTGTGTGTACATGTATTATTATATACATGTATTATTATGTACATGTACTCATGCACAGGCCACATGATACACAACCCCTACCAAATCCCCCTCCACCACACACCATTACATCACTCCACACACACCATTGAATGTGGAACGTGGTGCAAAAAAGTTGGTGGTGGCTGCATCAATGGGACGACGAGGCAACCTGCCAACAGGCAGTGTGATGATGGTCACTGCATTGACAGCAGTATGACTATTGTCGCTGTTGCTGTTATTGCTGTTGTTATTGTTGTTGCTGTTCTTGTTTTTATTGTTGTCGCTGTTGTTGCTGTTGCTGTTGTTGGACTTGAATGTTGTGGATGTGTTGTTTTTATTGTTCTTCTTGTCAACTGTTTTCTGGCTGTGCTTCTGATCATCATCCTTGCTGTTTTTCCCCTTGCTTTTCTTCCCAACACCATCCTTGCTGTTCTTGTCGCCATTATCCTCGCTGTTTTTCCCCTTGTTGCTCTTCTTCTTGCTGCTACCACTCGTTCCCTTGTTCTCACCATTGCCTTTGCCGCTCGTCTTCTTGCTGTTGACATCCACATCGTCCACGTCCACATCATCCACATCATCCACGTGTGCACCCTCCACACGCTGCAATACCTCATCAGTGGCATCCCAATCATCCTCATCAGTGATATTGGTTTTACCCCCACGTGGTGCTGCTGCTGCTGGTGCTGCTGCTGATGGACGACGTACTTTACCATCCACATCCCTGTTGTCATGTTTCCCCACCACTGCAATCAGTTGCCGTCGCCCAGTGCCCCATACATCGTCAATGCCCACCTGCTGTTCCCCCTCCCCCCACACGGGCAGGGTGTCCTCCACTGGTATGTCATCCAATTCCAATGGGGACATGCGGGATGAAGCCACAGGTGCATTTTGGGCAAATTGCTGCGTGATGGGTGGTGGTAGTGTATCCACGTCAAAGAGGTAATCATCCCAGATAGGATCTGGGGCTGGTGCAGCTGCGGTGGGTGGCGTGGATGGTGCCTGTAATGTGGATGGCTGCGGTCCATCAGCAGAAGGTGTTGTGGGTGCTGTGGGTGGCAGTGTTGTGGGTGGTGGTGTTGTGGGTGGTGGCGTTGTGGGTGGTGGTGTTGTGGGTGGTGATGTTGTGGGTGGTGGTGTTGTGGGTGGTGGTGTTGTGGGTGGTGGTGGTGTGGGCGGCGTTGATGGTGGCACTGCGGGTGGGGATATGCGTGGTCGGGGCGATGGGCCAGCAATATAGATGGGTTGCTCATCAATCTCGACAGGGATTCCTGCTGGTGTTTCGTCATAGTATGCATACGACAGCCGTGTGGGATTGGGCGAGTGTCGTTTCTGCATCAACGCACGAGATGAACCTGTGCGATCATCAACCTGTGTTTCGTATTCCACGTGCATCAGTATCCATTGCACACTGCACTACCAGCGTTAGCATGACGAATGGAATGGACGAGACAAAGGATAATCAACGCCACTGAAAACCTCATTGTGTGTGCGATTGCAGATGCAAGTTGTTGTTCTTTGCAAATTGTGTGATGCAAAATGAAACAGTACAGTACAAGAAATGGCCTCGCGCATGTATGGGTGCGAAAAACACACAGCAAGAATGTCCTACACACTGATATGCAAACACTGTTCCTACAACACGCGTACACAACACGCGATGGTCCTACACACACCCACACAGTCGGTATCACTGGTCAAAACATGGGGTCCTACAATACACACCAAAATTGCACATGAATTCCTAATTATTGTTCAGAATGTACACACTAAAACAACAACCATACATGAAAAAAACGCACCAAAAAACACACACAAGACCTGCAGCAAAACCAAAACACACACACATGCCCCATCACCTCAACGCAATTTGCGCAGCAGCTGCTCCAATTCGGTTGCATATTTCTCAAAAATTTGTGTTCGCCTGGGCTTCATGGTGCGAGTGAGGGTCCCATCCTCCGCAGACAGGGGCTCGGGAAGCACCACAAACTCTGCAATGTGCTCATACGAGGGGCGATCTGACAGGGCTGCACTGATTTCCTTGCGTAGCAGCTTATACAGGTGCTCATCTGTTGCTGGTTGACCTGTGCGTGCGGCATACACAGTGGATGCCATCATCATCACATGTTGCACACCTTGTATGCGTTGTACTACACCTAGGTTGTATATCTCCAAAGCTCACCCCATACCTTGTGTCACACCCACTTCCTGCAGGGCATCCCAATCAGGAGCCACCAATGCCCCCAATGCCCGGTGATCTGACCCCGCCACCACTGCGTGCTTGATATACGCCGACACACAGCACGCATCCTCCAGTGGCTGTGGCTCCACATTCTTCCCACTGCTCAACACAATCGTATCCTTGGCACGCCCCGTGAGGATGATCATCCCCGCCATGCGACTTCCATTGTCATCAGGCACCCTCCATCCCACATCCCCCGTATCAAACCACCCATCGCCAATTGGAAAGGCTGCGGCGGTTGCAGAGGGGTCTTTGTAGTAGCCACCCATGACGCCGGGGCCCCTTGCAAGAAGCAAGCCCGGGGTGCCATCTGGGAGGGGGATTTGTTTGTTGACAGGGTCGACCACTCGAAGCTCTGTACCAGGTATGGGCAAGCCTGCGGTGGTGGGGTGGATATAGTGGGTGGTTGTGTGTTGTGCATATTGCATGGGGTTGCTGTTGTGTAGACGCTGCTGTGTAGATGAATATTTTGATGTCTCCAACATCCTCCCATAACACCCCTAGCCAAAATGGGGCTATATAAATACAACACCTACAACCCCCCCACACCACACCACATACCAACAGTGCCGCGTGCATTGCCCTCTGGTGTGTTGCGACGACAAGCCAGCACCGGGGATGTCTCGGTCAATCCCCACCCATTGAGCACAGGGAGCCCTATACACTCATAAAATGTGTCCAAGTGCGGTGCAAGTGATCCACCACCAGAAACCACTGTTGAAGGAGTGGTGGTTGTGCAAGGTGACGATTGTGATCATGGCCATGGTGATCATGGTAAAAACAGTCTGTTGTTGGCTGCTGTTATTACTGTAAAAACCAACAACAACAGCATGTCGATGGTTGCAAATCCACACCATCAACTGCGAATACCCACGCACCCAAAACACCCAACACACCCAACACACCCAACACACCCAACACACCCACCTGCATTGCGTATACCCAGTGCACTTCGTATCTTGCCAAACACCAGCACACTGGCCAACCAATGCACAGGAGCCAACATCCACACAGTCAGCTGTGCACGCCACCATTCCACCCATGTGGGAGGTTGTCGAGCAAATTGCACCGCCATGCCATGGACGATGCGTGCTGCGGTGATGTAGGTGGCGCTGGCAGCGAGGAGGGTGGTGGCGAGGGTTTTGCGGACTGCAGATGCAGATTTGAGGGTTTGCATGACCTATTTGAGGTGTGTGTGAGGTGGGTGGGTGGGTGGTGGGTGGGTGCAAGAGCTGGGGTGTGCCATGGTTGTGCACATGCATGATGTGGGATGTACATGTACAAACACACACACGAACGCTGCAATACACCACAAATATAATCATGCACGTTGGTGATTGGGCCGCCATTGCATTACTCCACAGCAACAACATCCACCTCCCCCCTCTCATTTCATACCCTTGTATGCAGGGTATCCAGCACCAGCGGCACACACACAAAATAATCAGGGGGAAATCGCTGCAGATCCTCTCGAAAGTGCTTTATACCGGTATACACCAGGCGCACACCTGCAGATAGTATATAATAGGTCACTGCCCGTTCGTAGATGTGCCATGGTGGGAGCAGGCTGAGGGCCGAGTTGTTGTGTTTGAGGGGGAGGTAGTATGACAGGTTGGTGAGCTGGTAGCACAGGTTTTTGTGTGTGAGCATGACTGCCTGTGTGGTTGGTGGTGGGTGGTGTTTTTTATCTGGGGTAAACATGTATGGGTGTTGATGATGTGGGTGATGATGTGGGTGGGTTGTACATCCCCACACATGCCCCCCTTTCCAAACACGATACTACCACATGCCTTGGGATGTCCAGTGGTCCCAGATGTAAACACCAGTGTTGCCAAATCATCTGCAGCAGGCAAGTGTGGCACAAACACATCCCCACCATGATGGGATGCCCCATCCTCCCCATCAACACCCATGGATGCAGCACCGAGTGCATCAACCTGGTCAAACGTCACCAATGCCACATCTGAACCCAACGCAGCAACAGCATTGTGACTTGGGGGTTGTCCCCAAAGCACCACAATAAACGCAAGAGGGGTTGGTGGGTATGGGGTCACCGTGTCGAGATGATCATGATGATGCAAGGGGGTTGTGTCGGTATGCGCACTGTGTTTTTCACCAGTCAGGGTGTGTTGTGTCAAGAGTGGCAAGAGTTTGTCAAGCAAGGCAGCATCCTGTACAATCAAGCCCCGGCTGTCACTGTGGCGTGCGATGTATGCCAGTTCTTCAGGTGGTGAGGTTGCCCCACGAACCTATGTGTGTGTGATGTGTGTGATGTGCGTGTGGAAGGGGTATGCCATGCTTATTGTTGCACTTGTTTGTTTCGCATATTTTCCAAACATATATACATATACACAGCAATCCACCCCTTTACATGTCGTCCCAGTCATCCCATTCAACCCCTCAAAACACCACATACCGCATCTGCCGCACCATTCAACATCACACCCTGATCCGCAATCAACCACCGTGCACTATTCTCGCTAAACAGCGACACCTTGTCTCCTCGCTGCAATCCCAATGCTGCCAGTCCTGCTGCAAAGCGCAGCATGGCAGCACGCAGCTCTGCAAAGGTAAGCTGTACGTTGTCATGGTGGGGGTCATGGATGGCAACAGTGGTGGGGTACTTTACTGCCAGGTCTGCCCATCTGTGTGGTGGTGGGTGTTGGTTGCTATTTTTCTGTTGTACATGGGTGTGCACGGTCTCCACAAATCCATCATACATGTCTGGAATGCATTCAAATGTGTTTGCACGGGGTGTGGGGGTAACATATGTGGCTGGGGGGGTGTCAAGGCTGGGTTGGCGAGGGAGCTGGAGCTGTGAGAGGTGGCACGGTGTGCGTGGCGGGGCGTGTGTGTGGTGCCGTGGGTGTTTGCGGTGTGTTTGCATATGACTACAGCCTCACGGTGATGTCAAGCTACAATATACCTGCTGTCGAATGAGGCTTGCCCGTTTCGTGGGTCGCTTGGTCCCCTGCCTTTGTTGTTGAATCACATGCCGAAATGGCGCAGTCCGAAACGAGAAACGAGGGGCTGTGTAGTTGTTAGCAGATGGAATAGATGTCTGATGGTGTAGCGTATACATGGTTTGATGGCGGGGTTTTGCGTGTCGTGGTTGTGGAGTTGTTTAAATGTGGACTGGCTACAACGCACGTCAGTGTCGGAGCAGGCTGGCTATGATAGCCACATCGGTTGGATACACCCCGCCAGTTGAATACACACGCATTTTTGTTTGAGATTACTTGTGCTTGGGGGGCGGGAAAACAAATGGGAAAAACAACACCTCATCCACATTGAGCACATCGTTCACGTCACACACATTCTCTATACATACACTCTCACAAAAATCCCCCTCAACACGTCTTTCCTGCAAACTTGCACTCATTAGGGGTGGTGCCATAGCGGCAAATCAACAAGCACGTCTGCCCACCCCCTGTACTAAGCCGCTTGATGATAATCTTGGGCAGCCCACCTCCACCCAGTGTAAGTGTCTTGCCGTTGGCAATGGCTGCCACCATCTTTGTTTTGGATGCCTCGTCATACCCAGGTTTGAAGGCACCACCGTCCCAACCATACCGGTAGACCCCCACCTGCTCACCAGCCCATGCAGGAACCGCGGTGCGTCCCCCCTCCCGGCGGATGTAATCCACGTACAGCGCCCAAAAGTTGTTGAGCGCAATGCGCAAACCGGTGTTGGGGGTGCTGGTGAAGGATTGCAGCTTGATGGCTTTGACTGTACGCATGGGGATGTCTGCGTTGCGCCACACAGTGGGGTTGGTCCAGCCCAGAAAGTGCTGCTGCGGCAGGTTGAAGCACATCGAGTTGAGCCATCCAGTGGAGCCCATGTTGCTTGTTTCATCACCATACTCGTTGTTGTCAGAACATGGCCACCATGGATTGCTATACTGTGGGGTACGTGCACAAAAACCTGCAAAATTGCCTGCATGATTCAACCCAATGGTATGGCCCAGCTCATGCGCAATAGTGCTCTGCTGTGAAGTCCTGTTTGGGGGAAGGTATTGGTGGTTGGGGTGTATACAACATGGTCACCACCCTTGATCAGTACCCACCATGGTTGGGCAACTTCTGCTCGGCATGGATATTGGTCCTGCCCATAACTGTTGTAGTGGGATGTATATTGTGTACACAACAACAATTTTGCTTGCACCCCATCTTTGTACACGCACCAGCCAATTTGTGCAATGCCAGCCCAGCAGTTATCATTGACCCACTTGGGCCAAAAGTAATAGTGGTAGGGAAATGCATTGGGTTCCAAACCTTGTGCACGTGCAGCCTGAGTACGAGCAACATATGAGTATTCACAGTGTATACACAAGAGTATAGCCACAGCACATTCGTACATCAAGGGCAATGTTGCGAGACGTCTCCAGTGCTCCCTGACAGTCTGAAGGACACCCTATATCCACATTGACTACCCATGCACTGGTAGGGTCGAATGAAAACTTTTTGGCAGAACATTGAACCCACGTTGCTTGCACTGCTTGGACAGCTTGTTGTACTGCCTGTAGGGGTTGAGTACACATGTGTGTCGAGCATATGTACGCAAACAGCAAACACAGTGTGTTCCACATACCCCAACATCAGAATTAGGGCTGCACTGAGATGTCAGGTGCAAGTACAATACCTGTGTGGGTAGAGGGTATGTAGGCAAAGGTGTACACAGAGCAATAACGGTACCCTCCATAACATACCTTCATTTTCCACAACCGTTTGGTGAGTGGGGCTGCAATAGAGACTGCTACAATGTTGATATCTGACCATGATTTCACCTTGATTGCACCGTTGTCGCCAATCTCACCCAGCACAGAAACCTGCCAAAGCAGTGCGTTTCTATTACACAACCACAGATACTATCGACACCACCACCATAGCATCACCACACCTCTGTGCCGCTTGTGTAACCTGGCGGTGGGTACTGCAGCTGTTCCTCCACTTCGATGACAAACCGGTTGTCGTCTCCATATATAAGGGATGGCACGACAAAGGTGCGGTTGGTGCTGGGATCATGCTGCAATGTGAGCACCAGAGTTCCTGATGTGTCATCATGGACGTGGTGGTGGAGTATGTCTATGCCCCCCAGGCGAGCACCGCCAACCAAGGCTACACACACCTCGGTATGAAGTAGGGACGGCAGCAATTACCGCCCTGGGTTTATCTGTCACATTTTCAGGACTGCTTACCCCTACAGTGTCGGTTACATTATCAGCAGCAGCTCCTGTGTGTTTATGGGGGGCGTCATCGAGTTTGATCACTACGTGGATGCTGCTTGAGATGTCGCTTGAAGAATCTGCATGAACCTCGCAACGCGCCACATGCTATCAGCAATGCCGCGCATATTGCAAAACGATATGACATCTCGAGCTTTATGATAACACGCTGTCGCTTGTATTTTGTATTTTGAATCGCAATGTGATCACTCCGACACACGTTTTCCCGATGTCCAATACGGATATTATCAATCACGTTTATGATTTGTGAAATGTGGGTTGGTTGCTAGCAAATTTTGTTGAGATTTCTCGAGCACGTTTTACCTGGAGACCCTCTGAGACAAAAACAACCCGTGCACGCGCTCAAAAACATACCTTTAGTACAAAAGCATCAACAACCTTGTCATTCACATCATATATAGTATTATGTCTTAATAGGTACACAGCATACATACACTCTTCACAAAAATCCCCCTCAACATGTCTTTCCTGCAAACTTGCACTCGCCAGTAGTGTTGGTATAGCGGCAAATCAACAAGCACGTCAACCCACCCCCTGTAGTGAGCCGCTTGATGATAATCTTGGGAACAGTTGGGCCCCCACCCAATGTCAGCATCGTGCCGTTAGCCATGGCTGCCACCAGTTTTGTCTTGGCAGCGTCGTCATACCCAGGTTTGAAGGCACCACCGTCCCAACCATACGAATAGATCCCCACCTGCTCACCAGCCCATGTAGGAAGCGCGGTGCGTCCCCCCAGCCGGCGGATGTAATCCACATACAGTGCGCGAAAATTGGTAATTGCAATGCGCAAACCGGTGTTGGGGGTGCTGGTGAAGGATTGCAGCTTGATGGCTTTGACGGTGCGCAAGGGGATGTCTGCATCACGCCACACAGTGGGGTTGGTCCAGCCCAAAAAGTGCTGCTGCGGCAGGTTGAAGCACATCGAGTTGAGCCATCCGGCCCCACCCATGTTACTTGTTTCATCACCATACTCGTTGTTGTCAGAACATGGCCGCAAGGCGTTTGTGTACTGTGGGGTACGTGCACAAAACCCTGCAGCATTGCCTGCGTGATGGCAGCCAATGTTGTGGCCCATCTCATGCGCAATGACACTTTGGTGTGAAGTCCTGTGTGTGTTGTGGTGAGTGTTTTGCAATACAAAGTGCACAGAAAAACAATATTGTATCCCTGGATCAGTACCCACCATGGGTAGGCAACTTCTGCTCGGCATGCGTACCAGGCCTGCCCATAACTGTGTGGTAGGATGTATATTGTGGACACAACAACAATTCTGCATAATTTGATAGCTCGGCATGCACCCCATCTTTGTATACACTCCCACGCACCAGCCAATTTGTGCAATGCCAGCCCAGCAATTATCACTGATCCATTTAGGCCAAAAGTAATGGTGGTAGGGAAATGCGTTGGGGGTTAAACCTCGTGCACGTGCCGCCTGGATATGTGTATGTGTATGTGGGGAGCACACATGTACAGCAGCTGCAATACAAAACAAGTTGTTCACCAAAAGTTGTGCAGCATACATCAAGGGCAATGTTTCGAGCCGCCTCAAGTGATCCCTGACAGTCTGTGGGGCACCCTATATCCACATTGACAATCCATATGCTGGTATTGTCAAATGAAAACTTGTTGCCAGAACATTTCACCCATGTTGCTTGCACCGCTTGGACAGCTGTCTTCACTGTCTGAGGAGGTTGTAACAGTAGGTGTTTTGCCATTTGTGGTGCAAACAGAGTTGCAGTGTGTTCCACATACCGCAACGTCAGAATTAGGGCTGCACTGAGATGTCAAGTGCAAGTACAACACCTGTGGGTAAGTGTAGAGGGTACGTAGGCAAAGGTGTACACAGAGCAATAACGGTACCCTCCATAACATACCTTCATTTTCCACAAGCGTGTGGTGAGGGGACCCGCAATAGAGGCTGCTACGATGTTGATATCTGACCACGACTGCACCTTGATTGCACCATTGTCGCCAATCACACCCAGCACCGAAACCTGCCAAAGTGTTGCTATGGTAGAACCACAGGCACTATCAACACCACCATAGCATCACCACACCTCAGTGCCACTTGTGTAGCCTGGCGGTGGGTACTGCAGCTGTTCCTCCACTTCGATGACAACCCGTTTGTCGTTTCCATACGCAAGCGACGGCACGACCAAGGTCTGGTTGGTGCTGGGATCATGCTGCAATGTGAGCACCAGAATCCCTGTGGGATGTACCTGGGGTGTATGCACACGTCCCCCATGCGAGCACCACCAACCAAAACACACCTCTATAGGAAGAGGGGACCTCTCCTGCCGCAATTGCCACACTGGGTTCTTCTGCGACGTGTTGGGGCTCGGGTGTTTCTTCAACGCCTAGGAATACAATTTGATGGTCGCCGGCATCGTCAGCAGCGCCTGTGCGGTGTGCGTGGTAGAATCAGCGAGTGATCACTCGTTATGGATGCTGCTCATTATCGTTTGGAGAGACCCATGAATACCTTGCAACGCGCCATATGCTGTCAACAATGAAGCGCATAATGCAAAACGATATGATATCATTACGTGAGCTTTATGATGACACGCTATATGATCATCAAATCACTTGTCCTGATCGACCGCTTGCGACGTGTGGTACGATTGAATCGATTATCATTATTATCACGTGGTGAACGGTCACGGCAATCACGGCGATCGATTACCTAGCGAAATGTTTTGGAGCACACCTTTACCCCGGGCAACTGGCGGTCCCTGGTGTACACAAACCACCTTGTATTGCAGCCTCAAACACGTACATGAAATCAACATACGCATTGCGCAGACATCAACTTGAATACCAATCAAGAAAGAGCAAGCCTGCACTGGCAAGCAACATCAAAAACAGCACATACAAGCGCGCAGACGTGTTTAACCGAATTGCCTTTTTCAGGTTGGTGTTGCCAGACTGCAGATTGTTTGTTGCCCGTACCGCCTGATGAGATGTAGTATGGCGGGTACATGTTCAAAACACACTTTGCAGAGAGCACAAACACATGAGAAACACAGTAGACACACCTGCATGTAAATCTCTTCAATCTGCTGTGACTGGTGCAACACCTGCGTCGCAAACATTTGGTGCAATGCAGACACCTCTAGCATAGATCGCTCCACTCGTGACACCTAGGGAGGGGTGCATGAATGCAGTGGGGAGTGGCTGTGCAAAAGGCTTTGGCTTGTATAATGGCCAGCAGCATGAAATTATGTGCATATCTGACCAGCATTAGATCACACTGTCCACACATTGTACTTCCAGCAACAAACAATGCACAATTCGGCTATATCCACCTGCTCATGTGTGTCAAGCAAGTCTTGATCCCATGCATCCCGTTGCATCATTTGCTGTGCCTGCGTCTGCTGGCCTTCCACAGCACCTCTACTATGCACACCATTCACACCCTGTGTGGGAAGGACCATCAATGATTACTCATACTGTGGGGTTTGTGTAATGTGATGCTGTGCATTTTCGGTCTTTGCATGTGGTCATGCTCTGGTCGGACTGGTGTGCAGGGTGCTTCAGATACCACATACAGCATCAAAGAACGGCATGTATTTACATCAAACACATGCATACCATGCCCCTTCTCCCTGGTGGCTTGTCAAGCGCCCGCTTCAACTGCCGCTGCTGTGCAATCTGTTTGCTGCGCACTGCTCTACACCCATCGAACAACGTGGTGGCATGCTTCAGGCGCTCACTCAGGGACAGTGCCTGGGTGATGAAAAGGGTGTGCCGGGCCAAAGTGGAGGAAGTGTACGGTGTTGGTGGGTGGGTGATGGAAAAGCACGGTGTTTTGAGGTGTAGTACAAGGTGTACTGAGGGTTACGAGCAAGTGTACACCAGATACACTCACATGCTCCCACACGTACCACGCCCAATCGAAATGCAATGGTGGATTGGTTGGGCCCATTAGGGGGTTGAATATTTTGGGAGAGCTGTACATTGCGCTCTAATCGTTCAATATTGGCACTGCATGTACGTACGGAGAGGGCTACCTCTTGCTCTATTTGATCACGCTCTGCATCTGTCAACCGCCCTGGGTGGTGTGGAGAGGGTGCACAAGGTGGGCATGGCATCATGGAATGGATAATGGATGTGGAGTCGGTGGTCAGATGCACAAGTGAGAGAATAACATGTGTGATGAAACTAGTGTAATTACACCAACCTGGTTGTACATAGTTGTGGCGGTTGGATTTTACAAAGTCAAGCAGGGTGTTGAGGTTGCGCAGCTGTGTGTGGATGTGGAAGCAGGGTGTCTCCATAGAGCGCGTGTGCAACACTCGTGCAAGATACAACATACCACATCGGTGGCTGCACGTGTAAAGTCTCCGCTTGCTGCCAATGAGCGGAGGATCTGTGCCTTTTGTAGTTGTTGCAGCTGTTCCTGTTGTGGTTGATGATCAGTTTTGATGATCAATTGTGGCGCACCATGGAGCACAACTACACCCCCTCAATCAGCTACCTCTGTGCACCCTGACGCGATAGCATGGCGTTTTACTGCCTCTTGGTACTCTGCTGTCCTGTTCATGCGTCCTTTTCTGCAGATGACAGATGTCTTGATGATGGTGCACGCACCAACGACAACATGAGTCTTCCTGATGTGAAAACTAATGCATGGTTTGCCTATGATATGCAGGACTAATTGACAAATGGTGCCCGTCAAAATATTGATGATGTTTTTGGTAGGGGTGTTTTTCAGCTTGTCAAACACCCCAACCTGATAATCACAACAACCACCAGCAACAAATGCACTGGATATATATTTATTCACCACGCACACACCACCACTCTTGATCAAACCACATCTACAGCCAAGATGGCAGGCTGTAGAAGCAGCCTAGCCACAGCCGTGTTGTTGCTCTTTGCATTGTATACACATTCATCTGTAGCTGTAGAGATCACCAATGGCAAAAAGGAGGTGTGTTGAGGAGAGTACCAGTGATGCATACCCTGATCTCCCTATGTATATACCCCCCCACACACAGATTGCAATCCAAAATAGTATGGTGCGGATCCAGGAAACATTGGATGTGAAGAATGATGGCAAAAGCGAGCTCAAAGAGGTTTCGATCTGCCTTGCATCTTCATTGGCCAGCCATCTTGCATTTTCAGAGGTTGGTGATGTGTGTGATGGGACGTCCCAATGTAGTGTGGCTGTGCCACAATGACCTGGTATCCTGCAATCTCACACACAGGTTGTACAAGGCTCGGGGGAAGACTATTTCGAGGCCAAGGTGTGGGGGGTGTGGGGGGTGCGACTTGCACCAACTTCTTCGCGCTACATTCATTGAAATACACCTCAAATACCATATACATCCACACAGACTGCTCCTGTGGAGGTCGCTGGTGCACCTGCAAACATCACATGCCGCAGCGTCACCCTCAACCCGACTCTCAAGGCTGGTGCCTCCACCACCATTCGTTCTTTCTTAGTCTTTACACATACACTGGTGCCATTCCCAGCCAAGATCACGCAAAAAGACCAGCAGCTGGTGGTATTTGAAGACTATGTGTATATTGTCTCACCATATACACTGAAATCTGCGGAAACACAGGTACCTTTTTTCATGCTGTGTGTTGTTCGGTGTTGGGTGTTTGGGGGGTCTATGTGTGTGGTGTTGTATAATGGTGGTGTGCTGACTACCCTCTGTGTGATGTGGCACCACTGTGTATACCATATGTATGTATGTCATCAAGCACCAACATTCACCTTTGGGATATGGTACATCCCACCCCCCATCATCATCCTCTCACATCAAACACCCAGGTGCGTCTCCCATCCAGCACCATCCCCAGCCATTCCGTTGTCCAACCCACCTCCAAGAACAAAGACAAGATCACCTATGGTCCCTATTCAAACGTGCCGCCATTCACACTGGAACCCATGCGACTGCACTTTGAGCATGCACAGCCATTTGCAACAGTGACAGAGTTGGTTCGTGAGATTGAGGTGTCGCACTGGGGCAATGTGTACTTTGAGGAACACTACACAGTGGTAGGTAGTGCTGTTTGTGTGATGAAGTGCATATAACCCATGCCACGGAAGTGTTGCTTGGTGATGGCACAGTGCTGTGTGTTTCTATTGTATGTCGTCTGCAGAGCAACAGCAGGGTGTGTAGCAATATTGTTGTCATACTCAAACATGTTCACATCACAACATCCCCATCGACACACACAGGTGCACACGGGTGCAAAGCTCACTGGCCCCTGGTCACGCCTGGATTACCAGATGAACCCTGGGTTGTATGCACGCAACTCTATTCAAGCATTGCACCTTGAACTGCCTGGTCCAGCTCGGTGGATGTACTATCGGGATGAGATTGGCAATATCTCCACATCCAAAGTTCGATCTACCAAGACAAAGGTCGTTGGTGTGGGGTGTATGTGATTTGGGTTGGTATGACCGTGGTAGATGCAAATAGGGTTGTCTTGTCTTGAATGATTGTGTGTGTAGAGTAGTGCACGCACCACCTCAACATACACCACCTCAACACGCACCACCTCAACACACACACCTCAACACACACACCTCAACAAACACCACCTCAACACGCACCACCTCAACACGCACCACCTCAACACGCACCACCTCAACACACACACCTCAACACACACCACCTCAACACACACACCTCAACACACACCACCTCAACACACACCACCTCAACACACACCACCTCAACACACAGACGGATGTAGTTTTAGAGCCCCGCTACCCCTTGTTTGGTGGTTGGAAGGCCAAGTTCATCTACGGCTACAGTCTCCCACTTGGTTTTGTAGTGACCAAGGCTCGTGGTGGGCAGCTGCAGCTTACTGCCCCTGTGGGGTGCAACATTCGTGATGCTGTGGTGGACAACCTGACCATCAAGGTGCGTGTTGAGGTGCTTGTTGAGGTGCTTGTTGAGGTGCTTGTTGGTGTGAGGCTGTGTGTTGTTGTTATTGATGGTGTGTGTTGGTGGGGAATATTGAAAACCCCTTTTTATGTTGCTCTGTGTTGTGCTGCTTTGCAAGGAAACCACATACACAAGTGGCATGCACAAGTGATCCTGCTATTATACTAAGCATCCCCACCACCACATCACACCACGACCACCTCTCCAAACAACAACAACAGGTGGTGCTTCCAGAAGGTGCGACACGAATACGCACCACCCTCCCCTTTGCCGATATGCACGAGTCACACAGCACCAAGTACACCTACCTCGATGTGGGGGGACGTCCTGTGGTGGTGCTCACCATGTCCAATCTCGTTGCAGAGCACCTGGTGCCCTTTGTGGTAACCTACCGCTTTTCGTTTTTGGCTATGCTGCGTGAACCTGCATTGCTGATTACAGGCATGTGGGTGTGATCAATGCTTGCGTGTGGGGTTGGAATACGATCAGGATGAGTTGATGTGGGTGTGTGGTCCACCATGCTGATCGGTAATTGTTGGCCACGTCCCTTGTCTCACAACCCCCTCAATGCACACACTATCACCACTATTTCATGAAAACCACAGCATTACTTGTGCTATTCCTGTTGGCAGTGGGTTTCTCCCGCCTGGACCTCGCCATCAGCAGGGATGCCAAGTACCTCGCCCGTTTGGAACACGAAAAGCTCGTGGACATTGCCCAACGCCTTGACACCGCACTGACCCAACGACGCAGTGTCTTGCGTGACCTTGGTGTTGCAGCTGCCACCAAGCCTGTGGCAGAATGTGCCGAGGCACGTAGTGCTGCAGAGGCATCGTTCAAGGCATCAGATGGCATCGTGCGGGGCCTCCTCAAGGAGCTTGAGGCCCTGGGTGGTAAGGAGGCGGATCGGTTTTCAAAAGTGGTGGAAGATGAGCGTGCGCTGGTGCAGTCGTCGCTGGCGTTGTTTGTGAAAAAGGTAGACTTGGTCAAACAGGGCGCCAAGGCTGCGGTATGTTTGTTGTTGGAGGTGTTGTTGGGGTGGAGGGCTGCACACAAATGATTTGTGAATGTACCAACCTCCACAACAACACAGGAAATTGAAAAGAAATTGGGGAGCCAAGAAAAGGCGGTGGTGGATGCAGCCAAAACAGTGAAAGCTGCTTGTGACACGTTGTTTGAGTCATTTTGAAAACACATTGGTTAGTTATCGTGTGGTAACATAGTAACGTACATACATATTTTGCGGTAACATACAGTGTGCAACCGTAGAGTTGTTATATCGGGTCAATCATGGCAGCGAAAAAGCGGCGAGCAAAAGACGCCGAGGAGGAAGAACAAGATGAGGAGCATACAAGTAGCAGCAGTGATGATGGAGATGAGTTTCCAGAGGTAAGGTTGCGTGTGTGCTTTGTACACCCCATTGATGAGTTGCGCAACCGTCAATGTTTGACTGCTCCCCAAGGTGTCTGATGACGAAAATCCTGCAGCATCCTCTGATGATGACCAAGGACAAGCAGGTACTAGCATCAAAGAGGAACTCATCAATGTGGACTTTGAGTTTTTCGACCCAAACGAGGGCGACTACCACGGAATCAAGACGCTCCTCAATGCGCTGCTTGATGGTGAGCCATTTTCCACAGCACCACTCGCAGACTATATACTGCAACAGGTAGTGTTGTATGGTTTGTGTTTGTGTGTTTATGTATACATGCATTGGATGTTGGTGAAACCCCACCATTCCCGAACCATTGGCCCCCCCCCCCCCCCAACCCCCCCTACGCAGAAGGAGGTGGGCACTGTGATCAAAACAGGACCAGAAGAAGAGGTGCTGGGGTTGGCAACAATCATTCCCACAGGTGCAGCAGCAACACTGGGGAGTGCACTACAGGTAAAGTGGGTATCCGATGCGTGAGGACATGTATATGCCCTCCTCCACACACCGCCAACACCAATACATAGGAATTGTCAGCGTTTGTCAAGGCCCATGCACCAACTGAAGAGGATCGTGCGCTTGTGGACGCAGCCTTGGGTGATGGCAACACAGGCATCCTGTTGTACCCACGGTTGCTCAACTGTCCATACCAGCTGGGGCCACCGTTGCAAAAAATATTGTTTGATGAGCTGCAGGGTGCATTGGATGAGCCATTTAGCAAGGTGGGTGGGGGCAAGGTGGGTGGAGTGTGTTGCTGCTGCTACTGCTGCAAATCAACCCCCCCACACACAACACAGGAATCAAAAGCGCTGTACAGCTTTACACAACTCTTTATCCTGGATCGCGTGTATGCTGAGCCACCACAACCCAAGCAGCAGCCCAAGCAGCAAAAGACCCAGCACGAGCCAGCAGAGCTTGTGTATGTTTTTCCAGAGACGGAATACTACCACAAGCACTGTCAGTGGAGCTACAGTTTTGCCGCACCAGGCAAGTCTGTGAGCAAGGACAGCCTCGAGCCACGGCGCTTGGTCATGATGCTTTCCATGCAGGACGCTGCACGAGCAAGGCAAGCAATGGATGCAGCACTTGGCAATGCGCTCGGTGGGGCATGATGTAAGGCCCAACTGATATTTTCTTGTGATATTTTTTTCAGATCGACACTATTCATCCTCTCAACATCTGGCAACGCGACAAGAACCACGACTACCACGACGTTGCTAGCAACCCCATCACCCAAATCCTCACATTGATCACGCACAGCTCTGTTGCGCAACAACTCGTGCTCGACACAAGCAGCAACGCAGGTACGTAGACCTGCGATGGCCTGTTCCAGCATGCTAGACAATGGGTGTCGTGTGGGCTTTCTGTGATTTGGACGCCAATGGACACGCATACAGCACACGTGCACGCCATCGCAGCAGACCCGCAGCATCTGCATCATCACACCATACCGCTAGCAGTCTAGCAACCCAAATACACCTCCATCACAACAAACCATCAGGTTCCATGCACCTCGCTGCTGGCGACGCTGATCTCATCGCCGCAGCTAGCCTAGCATTCCTAGCATCATCAGCGTGTGACGACGGCAGCGAGGAAGACGATCAAGTTTGCTTGGCATTACCACTGCAACGAAAGCAGGGCTTTGTTCGTGCTTGCTGTGCAGAACGAACTGATTATTCAGTCATAAAACAACATCTACTTGAAGCAGAAAAGTGTGCAAGCCAACGAGTCAAAAGCTTATCCTGGTCGACAGGGGCACCATCATCCATGCATGCGAGCGCAGACCGCTTTGATGCCAACGGCAGCGATGCCGGCAACCATGGGTCGGATGATACAATCACAGGGGCACCAGCTGGTGGAGGGGATGTGCAGCAGGGCGGTGGGGAGCACCACGACGGTGTGGGCGTCGCTGGCAGCAACGATGAGCCACGGGGGTCGGGTGGCTCTGATGGCACTGCACGACCACCATCGTCTGATGCCCCAGACGATGGGGGAGCTGCAAAGGATGACGATGGTGGGGTGCACCAGGTTGTGGGGAACGATGTAAAGATGGTGATCAATGGGGGGTGGCATGCTGTGGAGAATGACATGGCAACACTGCAATCGTTGCGCACCGAGCTACTCCAGGGGCTTGCCCTCCATCTGCGAGGTTTGTTGACTGTCTTGGGTGTTGCACGTATTTCATAACTCTCTCGTCATTGTGTCCAACCCACACATCAGGTGTCCATGTGCCATCAGTGGAGCTCCGCCTGCAGGTGCTTTTGTGCTCCCTCAAGTTTCACAATGTCAGCATCAAGCAGTTGAGAGATTTGCAGCTCGTGCAGATTGTGCGACAGCTCAGCCAACACACCAACCAGGCGGTACATCAAGCAGCCATGCAACTGCTGGAGGTTGGCAGCTGGCAGGAGTTGCATGCATTGCAAACCCGCAACGGGCATGCATAGACAGTGACTGTGTGACGAGGACGTTTTGTGTTGACATGTGCAGCAGTATGGTGGTGTGCTATACATATACAACAAAAGTACTCCTGTGTTGTGTACAATGGAAATGAATGTTGGAAATGAATGTTGACAAACAGCAAAGGAATGGCGTGCAGACACCATTTTTGTGACACACATGTTTTGACGTGCGTGATTGCGCACCAAGTTTGTCTGACAGGGTGTGTATCAAAGTGTACTTGAGAAGAAGAAACGATGCGCGCTGCTCGCTGATGTTGTTGTTTTCTGCTGTTGTCGATGTTTGCACAGCAGTTGTTGTTGATGTGGCCACGGTGTAACACTACCGCTAGGCATATGTGCTCTATTACTCATATACCACCACAGTTTGTCAAGTACTCGCAGAAACATTTGCAAATAACGATGTGCAACAATCAAGCCAACAGCAAAAAAAACAGTAAAGTAAGCAAGCGCGCTAATACATACGCAAACCCCTTTGACCTCATCCCATCATCATCGTCGTCGTCACTGTTGTTGTTGGTTTGGGTTTTTATTTGTATCGTGGATGGTTTGGATGGCCTTGGCAAGGTTCATCCCCTGCACAGCTGCTGCAAGTGCTCGTATCAACACAGGATCAGTGCCACTTGCTGTGGAGATAGGGTTACGGGATGGGGTTTTTCAACTTTCAACATGTTTGACAACAAGCATACAAGCATACGACCACAACCATACGACCACACCACAGCCCTCCCCACCACAATCAGCACGCACCATCAGGTACCCCCCCAGCCTGCTGTGCAGATGCCAATGCAGGTGGCTCCGTCCCACTGGTCCCCACACATGTGAATATCGCCCCATCCCTGAAATCAAACTGTTCATATGCCTGGTAGATATCATCCAATGTCACACTCTCAAACATCACTCGCAAGTCCCTCAGGCAATCGAGTGACTTGTACGGCACACTGGGAGACTGCAGGTGTGTAAGCAGTCCCAACCAATACGAGTTGTCTTTCAGCTCGGAATCGTGTCGCGTGATTAGCGTACGCTGTGCACGCTGCAGTTCCCGCAGCGTCACTCGCATGGTGTCCAGCTGGCGAAGCACGTTGAGGGACGCACCCAGTGCTTCGTGGATCTTTTGTGGGGTGCTGGTGACGTGTACCACAAACCAACCCGCATCCAGTCTGTCAAAGAGGTTGAGCTCAAATGACACGTCGTAGGTCAGACCGAGGGCGTCACGGACAGTGGTGAAGAGGCGGCTGTTGAGGATTTCAGTGAGGAGGGAGAGGGTGATCATGGGGTAGAGGGGGTGGGCACGGCGGATGGTGGTGGCCAGGGCTGCTTGCTGTATGGTGTGGTTTGGGGGGGGGGGGTTGTTGATTGTGTGGTGCATGACATACAATATGTGTACACAACACATACAATCTTATTTCTCTCTATCAATACAAAAGCAAACACCCACCATAAAACAACCTGCTAAGAAAACACAATGACCAACAAAAACAACCTGCTGAACAATGACAACCACCCCCCAACAAAAACCACCCCCTGTACATACCTGTGGGGTGGCATTGGCAGGCAAGAGAATTGGGGGCTGCACCTGTCCCTGCTGGGGGATGGGGGTCCCTGATGGGGCCCCAAAGGACCCCCAACGGCTGGGTGCCTTGCCAGCAATGTAGGCAACGGCACGTTCATCAGAATCCTGGGAGAGAGAGAGGGTGTGTGGTGTGGTGTGTGGGTGTATGTGATTGTATGTGATTGTATGTGGGTGTATATGAGTGTATGTGGAGGGTGTGGGTTTGTTGTGGAGGGTGTACATGAGTGTATGCGTGTACGTGCGTGTGTGGGTGTATATGAGTATGGGTGTATACGGGTGTATGTGCGTGCATGTGTCACACCACCAACAACACTCCCCGTTTACACACAAAAAAACACCTACCTTCAAATGCCACACTTGCTGACGAAGCGCCATGGGTGGATCTTGCAACACCAGTGGTGCATACGACCTCATGGGGGGCTCCTCATGCGTCGTCAAGCACCCCAAATACCTCAACGCCCCATCCAACAGCTCCTGCTCATCAAAGTCACCCACCACTGTCACCTCTATGTTATTAGCCTGCAATTGACGCATGATGGCCCGCTGCATGGCTTCCAACGACAGGGCCCCTATTTCTTCCGGGGTGGGGTCCCGGACCCGGCGATCTGGGCCCATCATGGCCGACACCACGCGGTCGGCAGTGGCGCGCTCGAGGGTTTTTGCAAGGGAGCGGTAATGGGAGACAAACATCTGCTTGGCACGTTCCATGGCAGATTCCTCCCATCGTGGTTGTTCTAGGAAGAGGAAGAGGAGTTCCAGCACAGACTGGAGGCCACCATCCCCTGTGTGGGTGAGGTGAGGGTCAGCGTAAGTGGATTGAGGGTGAGGGGAGGGTGAGGGGAGGGGAGGGGGAGGGGAGGGGAGGGTGGCCCATGATATGTATACGCACACAGCACGGTATGTATATGCATACACACCACATTCCCATTCCCAACACCCCCCCAAAAACCACCACAACAAAACACCCTCACAACAACACCCCCCACAACACAACAACATACCAACAGCAAAATGAAAGTCCATGATAATAAACTCCTCATCACTCTCCAACACACAGTTGATCAGTTTGCTAATGCAAAACAACTCCACCTGCTGCCGATCCCACTGACCCACAGTACCACTCTCTGACAGTGTCCTTGTACCCACTGTGATCACCCCCGGACCATCCGGACCCAGCTCGGAACGTTCCAGAATGCGTCCCCCAGCTGCTACGAGGCGCAACCAGGCCGCCCGGGGCTCGTTGGAGGTGTGCCGGTAGTTCACTCGGACGCCGTTGGCGAGGCGTCGTTGTGTGACGCCTGTGTGCACGTCACTTGGGGGGAAGGGGTTGCCCTGTGTGCGTTTTGTTGGGGGGAGGGGGGGGGGATTGTGGGTATGTTGTGGGTGCATTTTTGTGTATGTGTTTTGTGTAGAAATACACACATGCGGCTTGAGTACCGCGCCCTCAACAACAAAAACACCACCACCACCCTCATCCCACGTACATCCTCAGAACCATCCAGAGCAACAAATCGTGGTTGGCGTTGTGCAATCAGTGCTTCAAGTTCATCATGGGGTAACAGGCTGTTTGGTACCTCCACATCAAGGGGTGGAGCCACATCACCACCTACTTCGAGCAATGCAGCCTGTGTATAGGGGTGGGTTGTGTATATAGTGTATATAATGTTTATAGTGTATATAGTGTATTGTTTGTATTTATGGTGTTTATTATAACATGATGTATGTCTGCAAACACCGACACACAACCCCCACACCCACAACCCCACTACACCACCACACCCAAACCCACTCACCTGTATCTCCTCAGCTTCTAACTCAAACCGCACAGCCCCCTCTGGCACATCATCATCACTTTCACTCTCAAAATCCGAAGTCAACGTCCCAACCGACCCATCCATGTGTTCCATGGTGGTCAATGTGGCCCCCCGCTGCAACACGGGCCCGTTTCCTGTACTCAGTCCACTATCATCCATAAATGCGGGGATGCAGGCTACAATAGCAGTGGCGTAGGTGGGGCCCATGTCTGACCATGCCTCGGGATCCTCGGTGTACTCTGCCCAGGCGTCTTCCTCGCGGCCGAAATGGGAGACGTAGGAGAGGAGGGAGCGAGCGAGGCCGTTGATTTCAACGAGGGAGATTGTGTCTGCAAGAGCAAGCATGGCAGCGTGACCCTGTTGGTGAATGGGGGGTGGGTATGGTTTGGGTGGGTATGCAGGTATTGGTAGTGGGTGTATGGTTGCTTGTGCAGTGTGTGTGTGTGTGTGTAGTGTTGCATATGCACATCATACATGGTACATCCACCCACCCCCCCACCCCCCCACCCCCCCAGCCCCCCCACCCCACCCCACACACCTGTTTTTGATCCATCACCACATGCCCCTGTGCAAGCGAATCCATAGTGAAATCCAGATTCTCCACACTCGGCACACTCCCTGCCTGTTCCGCAAGCTGCTCACTGTCCTTCAGCAGTGCACTTTTGTACCGCTCAAGCTCCCCAGCCGTCACCCCATACAACTGCAGCTTCCTCACCTCTTCCACAGCCACCTGTACTGCACCTCGCCAATCCCGTGGCTCCGAGGTGATGGTGAGGGTGGACACAGCACACCCCTCACGCCCACTGTCGCTGTGATCGAATTCGATGGAGCGAAAGGGGGGGGTGCCGGCGACGTAGCGCTGGTTGAAACGGAATTGTAAGACTGAGAGGAGGACGCGGACCATAAAGGCATGTCGTAGGTCACGCATGTTTCTGTTGGTGAGTGTGGGAGGTGGGGGAATGGGGGGTGAAAAAGGGGGGTTCTAGAGAGGATTGTGGACCAGGTTGATGGTATGAAAACCATCTACAACAACAACAATGATATGCAACATCCACAACACCCCCAAAAAAACGTACTGTATGGGCTTGATGGGCAACTTGCAAAATACAGACAACATAAAGTGTTGCAGCAGCCTATGTCGAAATACACTCACAGGTGCCATCTGCCACCCATCTGGCTTGCCCCGCCCAAAACGGTGGGCCACGGGGGGGCGTAGGGGGTGCCGCTCCTTGAGGGGGCCCACCATGGGCGAGGGGCCCCCGCCACCATTGGTGGCTACGGCCGCGGCGCCAGCGGCCAGCACAGCCGCGCTGTTTTCGAGTGCAGCCGCAGTTGCGGGCCCCGCGGGGAGCGGGTGACGACCAGGTGGGATTCGGCCGAATGTTTGCTTGATGAGCGCTTCGGTGGCATCGAGGCCCCCGTCCATGTCACCCACGACGTACAAGGTTGCATTGGCTGGGAAATACCAACGGCTCCAGTAGTTTTTCAATACACTGGCCTCCCATTGCTTGACCTATGGGGATGATGGGAGGGGGATGATGGGATGATGTTGAAAATGTTGATGATGGTGCCATGGTGACCATGATACATGATACATGACATAACATAGTAAACAGACCACCATATTCCATTTGACCCCCATTACACCCCACCACCACCACCACATCAGCAGCAGCAGCAGCACCCTCCCCCCCCACCTGATCTGTCTTGCCAATGGGAAAGCGACACCCCAGTGCATTCTCATTGTGCAAGTACTGCAGCAACTGGCAGTCCACACGATACTCTATCGTATTCATCATCTGCGCTTCACTCAATACAGCACGTCGCTCCTTTTCAATGCGGGTTGGTAAAAACTCGGGTTCAAAGGCAATCTCCACGAGAGCGTCCAACACCTGCGGCAGCATGGCATTGCCCGTGTTGACATTGACCTTGGGAGAGTGCACGTGAAACACCGTGTGGTGAAAATCAGTATAGGCATTGGATCGGGCCCCCGTGCCCAATAGGGCCTCTCGTTTTCTACTCCCCAAAAACGTCACGTGCTCGACGAGATGCGCCACGCCCTGCTCATGCTCGTTTTCATCGACAGAGCCAGCGTGGATCTCCAAGTGTGCTTCAAAGCGCTCGGGAGGGATTTTGTTGGGCAAGAGGACGTATTGCAATCCATTGTCGAGCTGTCCCTGTCGTAGGTCGGGATGCCAATCAAGGGGTTTTCCCAAGATGGCGTCTGCGTTCATGGGCATCGCTTCTGATCCAACCATGGTGGCTGCCACGACGATGCGGTCGCCGCGTCGCTGGGCTCGGAGGATGGCATAGGCATCCCTGCCGAGGATGGCCCCGGTGGACCCAGCGTGCAATTTGACAATACGTGTTGTTGTTGTTTTTAGGCGTTTGCTGCTGTGGAATGCATGCCGCCTGGGGGATGGTGTGCAGTGGGTGGTGTGCACACTCACAACACGGTCTATCCTCCTCGATACGAGGGGCATGCCTTTATATGCCTCACACTGTACACGTACCCTCTCTGTGCAACAAATGCATTATTGTGTACAGGTTGCGTTGTGCATGTTGGCAGTGCGGCAACACGCTTGTACGGTGTGCAGCCAGCAGGCATCGGGTGGTGGAACGTTCGCCCAGGTGGTGTCTGCCTTGCCAGGCCTGATGTGCTAGTGGACAGGCACGTTGTATGTTGCATGACGGCTATAGAGGAGCAAGCACAGGTTGGGGCAACAAGTGTGCTCCAATAATCGGTTGTTGCTGCTGCTCAATGCTCCTGCTGTTGTGTGTTAATGCATGATGTGTGGGGTTGAAAGTGTGGTGTGAAATAGTTGTGAATGAGTGGGGAGCAGCTGGTGATGTGTATGATACCAACAAAAAAACCTGCACACACACACACACGCTGCTGCTCTGCCATTTTTGTCATAGTATACCGTCACATTGACCACAATTGTATCCACGATCATACATCACGCACGAGAACATCAACGCAAAGGTGTGTGCGTGGTGGTGAAACTTCCGAGAGTGGAATGGATGGGTGTGTTTGCATATCGCAGCACCTTGTATATCGCAGCACCTTGTATATCGTTTATATGCACGTATACCAACACGTATGTCAATGAATCTTCATCGACACGCAGGGTCCCCCAGAAGCATCAACATCCTCATCACAAACAAGCCATACTCTATATAGAGCAGCATAGTATACAGCAACACAACCAACACCCACAAGAAAACCACATACACCAAGCTGGAGCATCATCACGACGATTGCAACGGCTCGCCAGCGCAGGGAGCAGACAAGATGGACAAGCTCTTTGCGTTTGGACGACCGTCCAAAACCTTTCGCCCCCGCAAAACCATCCCCGTGGGTAGCAAGGGCATGACCCTCAAGCGCCACATTGAGGCCACGTTGGGCACAGGAAACATGCTCCAGGCGGTGGCGCTTCCAGAAGGAGAGGACCTCAATGAGTGGCTTGCAGTCAACACTGTCGACTTCTACAACGCCATCAGCATGCTGTATGCTGCGCTGGATGAATTTTGCACGACACGCAAGTGCCCGGTGATGTCTGCGGGGCAAAAATATGAGTACCTGTGGGCAGATGGCATCAAGGTGAAAAAGCCACAAAAGCTCACTGCACCGGAGTATATCAACAATTTATTCGACTGGATAGAGGCACAGATAGACAATCCTGCACTGTTTCCACAGCAATATGGCGTGCCATTTCCACCCAACTTTCAAGATGTGGTTCGCACCATGTTCAAGCGCCTGTTTCGTGTGTATGCCCACATCTACCACTCACACTTTCGGGATATCGTCAACTTGGGGGCACAAAAGCATTTGAATACATGTTTCAAGCACTTTGTGTTTTTTGTCAAGACGTTTGAGTTGGTGGAGGCCAAGGAGCTCGCGCCATGCCAAGAGCTGATTGATCAGATGCTGCGGGTGCATTGATGATGTGATTGTGGTACTTGTGTGTTGGTGGTGGTTGTTCTTGGGGGTTGTATCACTTTGGATGCCGTCTGCCATAAACCATAAGCGTTCCTCTGTCTTCTGAATCTGTTTTTTTTACCTATCCAACTTGCGTTGTGGAGGTATCATTACTTATTGAGGCGGTGTATCGTGATTGTGTGATTGTGTGGTGTGCAGTGTATGCGTACGCACGTGACTGCATTCACAGGGAGAGGGTTTGTAACACATGTGCGTGCGCACAATGAAGAGCAGCAAAGATAAAATGAAATAGGTCGGAAAAAACAACAACGGTTTTTCTTGGCAAACACGCAAACAATGCGTGGGCACCATCACAAACAAAGTACATTACACATGGCAAACATCAGGTGCCATGGGGTACATCATGTAGACCCATACATATGCCCGCATGTGCACCCACTCAGCTCGGGCCACACACACAGCACCTGGCTCAGGCACCCCCCCTCTCATGACTGCAGAAACGCCACCACATCCTTGGTGAGGTTGACACTCTCCGGAACCTGCTGTCTGAGTGCTTCCAGAGTCTCAGCAGATGTACTACGCCCCCCCAATGTACTGTGTGTGAGTGTGTGTGTGCCCCCAATACAACCCCCCTGCCCAGAGGCCTCAACCCCAGCACCACTTGTGTTCGCATGATCTGCTGTGTGTTGCGCGACCACACCAACATGCGTGGTGGTGGTGGTGGCCCCGTCCCCACTGTGCCGCCCAGGTCGTGGGGAGGTGGTAGTGGATTGTCTCCCCCCATGTGTGGTGGATGGTTGTTGCGCTGCACGTTTTTTCTCCTTGGCCTCCTCAGCTGCTGCTTTCTTTGCTGCCTGTGTGTGTGTGTGTGTGTTTTCAGAGGTGTGAAGCATGGGGTGTATGTGGGTGTGTAGCATGGGGTGCATGGGTGTATGGGGAGAGAGGGGTGTATGGGGGCACACACATACAACAACACACCCCACATACTTCAAAACTGTGTGTATCAACACATACACAGTGTGTGAATTAACAAATACACCAAATGCCTATGTGTATCAACCACACCCCATCCTTACCTCTTTCACACGTGCCTCTTCCTCCAAGCGCTCCCCAGCCCACCGTGTCAACACAGGGAGCCCCAGTGCAGCCCGCAGCACAAAGAGGGCCGTGTCAGGGGAGGTCCAGTAGGCAAAGTGTGCTGACAGGGCACTCAAGTAGGCATTCTCTGTCATGGACTCCTGTGTGGGTGGGTGGGTGGATGTGCAAGTGTATGTATGGGTGTATGTGGGGTATATGTGAAGGTAGGTAAAAACCCACAATCAACCCACCTGCAATGCAAAATCAAGTCGCCCATGCTGCTGACGTGGATGCAAGACATTGCTGTACCCATCCGTCAACCGGTGCACCAATGTGGGACCCCCGGGGCCCCCTTGCTGCGTCTCCCCCGAGGGGGTCCCCATGTCCACATCCGACTCCCCCTCAGATAGGCCCCCTTGCTCACTTGCAGGTGGGGGTGGGGGCATGCTGGACTGACCCTGAGGGGGGCCAGCCGAGGGGGACGGCGGGGCCGTCCCCGCCGAGCTGCGCGGGCCCACGGGGGGGCCTTCGGCAGAGGCCCCCCCACCTGCCTCGAGGCGTTTTGTGCTGCTGCGGCTGAGTGACATGCTGGCCTTGAGTGTGGCGCTCCACCTCCCAGCTGCTGCAGACACCCCTTCCCCGAATTCCTGCAGGGCAATGTGTGTGCGGGTGCCCCCCTTGTGGGGGACGACACATGGGCGGTGGTTGGCCATGCTGAGGTCGATGAGTGGCTCCATACTGTGTGTTTGGGTGTAAGGGAGATGTTGTTGTTGATGTTGATGTGTTGCTCTTGATGATTGTTGTTGGCTTGTATCTAGTGGGGTGCATGACACATACGCATGATGCGTATCGATTGGTAGAACAAACACCTACATACACATTCCCATACACACACCCATACACACTCCCCCCCACCCCCCATACCACCCCTCATACCGAAAGGCAACAGGGTCAAACGGGTGGTATAAATTATACAACCGCGCACATGCAGGCAAACCATCAGGGCTACAGTGTGGTCCTGGTAACAGTGCTGCTGCCTTGGGGCTGCCCAGGGCACACCCAGAAGAGGGATCCACACCCCGGAGCGTGAGGAATAGCGCCAGTGGTGATCCTGGTGGATGTTTTGGATGACATTTTGGGATGGGGTGGGTGGGGGTATGTGTGGGTGGGGAGTGTTGTGTGCAGGTGGATGTCGAGGGGAGTATGGCTCTCTAGCATTATATGTCACATGCTGAACATACAGACTTTTTATACATACAACAAACACAACAGCCATGAACACATACACATACATGCACACATACACTTACATACACACACACACGTACACACACACATACACACACCACACGCTACACACACCTAGGTTGATACACGCATCCACTGCAAATGCAAGTTGTTTAATTCGTATACGTGCATGCAAACCCAAGTGTGCAGCCATCTCCTCCACTGTATCACCCTCTTCGTGGGGTGTGGGTGGGTGTGGTGGGATGTGTGGGTGTGGTGGGATGTGGGTGGGATGATGTGGGGTGGCACCTGCATGTGGTTGCTGATGACCAGCAGAGACATTACTACCAGCAGCAGTAGTAGTAGTAGTAGTAGTAGTATCACCACCACCACAACCAGCAGCAGCAGCAGTGGTAGTAGTAGTAGTAGTATCACCACCCTCCTTCTCACCTATAATCACACCACCCTCCTCAATATTCACAGCACCCTCCACCATTGCTGCCAGGGCATCACGCTCTGCACGAAGTGCCTCAAGCTGCTGAGTCAGCATGTGATTGTGTGCCTCGAGGGCTGCAATGTGAGGGTCAATGGGATGGTCAACGGGATGGTCAACGGGATCGTCAACCGTGTCAATGACGGCCGTGTGTGCATCATGTGCCGCAGGAGTGTGTGTAGAGGCACCACCATCCCTGGCATGCACAATATCATGCATAATGCCATGCACAATAGTATGTACAATATCATGCACAGGTCCACCCGTATGTTGTGCATTGCCCTGCTCCTCAGCACCCACTGGCCCTTGGCGGCCTGTGTGAGGGTCCTGATGATCTTCCTGATGGTTTTCCTGATGGTCTTCTTTATAATGTTCCTGAGGGTGTTCTTGAGGGTCTTCAAATGGGTTGTAATGCGGGATGGGGCCCCCTGCAGTGGTGTCCCAATCCATAGCCCTATGCTCACCGCCATGATTGTCACCACCATGATCGTTATGTTTCTTGATCATGTGACCATCAGCAGTGGTGGTAGTAGTAGTGGTGATTGTGGGTGGTTCGATCATCACCACGTCATCATCATCATCAAAAGCAGCAGCATCATTATCCACCCCTGTTGCTGCTGTATTTGCTCCTGTTGCTGCGATTTCATTGGCTTGTGTGCCTTGTGTGGTCAGCAGCTTTTCATACAGGTGTGGCTGGTGGCACAGGATATCGTTTAGCAGTACAGATCCCAATGAATGTCCCACCAAACATACAGTGCCCTGATGTATGATGTGTGAGTGGATGTGTGGGTGGGTGTTGTTTAATGGTGGTGGTGGGTGGGTGGGTGTAATGGTGGATATGTGTGTTTACAACACCAACAACACACACACCATATCCCCCCCCCCTTACACACACACACACACCTTGAATGCAGGGTTGCGATGCACAAACCTATGATACAACACATTCAACGCATCCGTCAGGCTATCCAATATCCTCTGTCTATAACTCGGGCTCATATACAACAACACCTCCACCACTGTTGCATGTGCCATTTGCCTCAGCGCCTTCACATTGCCTGGCTGTATAATAGCTGCCAGACGGTCTATGTCAAGGTTGAGTTGTTTCCGCCATTGTATGGGGAGGCAGATGATACGCCCACGGGCACGGTGGTCACTGCTGAGACACTCGGTTGATGCTGCTTGGATGGTTTGGTTGAAGTTTTGACAGTCTTGTATGATGTTGGCAGAGACGAGCTGTTGTCCTGTTTTTTTGGGGGGGGTGGGGGTGGGGGTGGGGGGGGAGGGGGGATGGGGGGCAAGGTAGAGAGAAAGGAGGTGTTGATGGGGCTTGAGTGAGCCAACAACACCATGTATTGTAAAACATACAATGTATGCAATCATACACACCCTTACAGAATATCTCATACACACCCACACCATCATACACACCCACACCTCATCACCCCCCCCCCCATACACATACCAATGCCGTGCACCACTAGCACCAATGTTGCCACAGGCATTCTCACAGCTGCCTCATCACTTTCCTCTGCCTTGATGTCCGCCTCTGCTGCCAGTGCTGTGGGAGTAGCAGGGACCTGGTACCCCCGCACCAGACGGGCCCCTGCGGACCCCCCTAATTTTCGCAACCATGAAAACCCATCGTCATTGCACAAGTAGGCCTCATGGGGCCCCACAAACAGGGCGAACAGGCCCTTCATGTGTGTTGTGAGGAGCTCTACACGTGCGGCGGTGATTCCTTGTGGTTGGGGGGCCACGTGTCGAAATTTGGGGTTCCAGACACCACCCTTGTATGCTTCTTCGAGCTGGTCGGCGAGGTTTTCTCGCAGTGGGAGCCATTCATTGTTGCCACGCTCTGTGTTTGTTTAGGGAAAATGGGTTGGTGGGTTGGGAATATGTGTGGATATATATGTGTGTGTATATATGTGTGTGAATATATACGTGTGAATATATGTGTGTGAATATATGTGCGAATGTATGTGTATGAATATATCCATACAACAATCCAATAAACCCACCACCCAACAGGCTCACAACCTCACAAACCCCACATACCAACAAACCACGTTCCACGCAGCACAACATGCTTGGGTCCCGGCCAATAGCAGCATTGCATCGCACGCATGGGGATGTCCACCTCCCATTGGCCCCCTCGTACAGTGGGCAGGCCCTTGTATACCTCTTCAATGTAGAAATCCTGAGTGAGTGGGTGTGATTTGTATGGGGTGTGGTGGTCAGTGGGTATGATTGCTGGGCAGATATGGTGTGTATGGTGCATTTGTATGCATTATGACATGTGATAGGATGCATGTTTTCATCCTGTGAATACGCTATCAAATTGTGCGCTGTCTCGAAGAGCAACACAATCAATGCAAAGTGATCATCACCATGGTGTACATATAAGAAAACAACCAGCACCACCACACCACCACCCACAACTGCCACACCACCACCCCCAAACACACACACACACCTCCCAGGTGCTCTCCACAGCAGGAAAGCGTCCCTCCACCCCCGTATCTTCTACACCAGCTGCAGCATTGGTGTTGCTGGCCGCTGCAGGTGCCTTTTTGTACAACACTGCTTGCTGCTTCCACCATGCACTCTCCACCTCTGCTTGATGTGCCCTGTGTGATGGGGGATTGTGCTGGAATGTGTCTGGATGCATAGTGGTACATGGTGTATAAAAACTGTACAAAAACCATGATGATGCAATGACGGTCCTGTACCACCAAGTATGCACACACCACGCTGCGTACCTGTAATACACTTCACATGCACGTGAGTCACTGTCACAAAAGCGCAAGAGATCACCTTTCGCAGGCAGGTCGTTGATGGCTTGGCGTGCTGAGGCGGGAAACACACACATGTGAAGTTGGACAATGATCAACCAACATCAACCTTGCACTGACCAAACCCCCACACCAAACAATAATCTCAACCACACCTTTTGTGATGGGTGCCTTGGCCCAATACCACCGAACTTGGTCTGGCTGGAGTGGTTGGTACCTCCATGCCTTGTGCTCACCCTCCATGGTGTATTGTGTGAGCGCCATAGGTGAGCGTATTATTGTGCATGGGGGAGTGCGCTATCGTGTGTTTGGAGTTTGGTTGCACAACAATGCATATCTAGTGACGTTGTTTGGTGATCAACATTGGATTGTGGATGTTTTCGACAGCAAGGTTGCCGTAATTGGAATGTAAATAACAGTGAAACGGATATAATATACAGCAGTAAGAAATTGGCGCAAAAAAATCCATCCTCAAAGTGTGTACAGGAGCGTTCCCCCCTCATCCACCCTCGTCGCACGCTCCATCACCCCAGCAGGAAGCATCCACACACCAACCCGCTGCACAAACATCCACGTTGAGTGCTGCTGCAATTCTGTTGCCACACGAAGCACCAGTGCCTCTGCAGCACGAGGGCTGCAACACACCGCACCTGCATACGTGTGTATATGTGTGCGGTTGAGGGTGACACACAGTACAACACCTGGATGAACGCAACCTGCACACACCCCAAGAACGTACCAACACAGAGTTCTTCAGGGTCATGAAGCTCCCAGCATGGTGCAGCAACATACACACACTCGTACATGGGATCCTGGGTGTTGTTGCTGCTGTTAATGTCATCTCCAATGTCTGGTGCCCTGTACAACCATACACGTCCTTCCTGTTGTTGTACGCATTGTTCTGATGTATGATCAACCCCCATTGAAATCAAGGGGAGGATAAAATGGGGTTCCAATACGCACATGCACCGGTGATCATATCCTCGTTTTCACCTCAACATCATCCTGGTTCACCTCAACATCATCCTGGTTCACCTCAACATCATAATCAGCACAAGATACCTCAATCCACTGCCTCACTTGATCAGAATCTACCGGATGAATGGTGTAAAAATGTGCCAACCACTGCTGCAGCGGGTGGTGCTGTCGTGGTATAGGTTGTGTGGCCTGTACAGGGTCGTGGGTGTTGTCTTGTGTGTGGCGCCATATGTGGGACATTGCTGTGCACAGTTCATCAGTGCTGGTGCACATCACCCAGCAATGGGATGCATGCAGTGTGCTCTTGTGTACTCTTGTGTGCTCTTGCAGTGTGCTCTCATGACATTGGTTGCTGTTCATGTGTACTTTGTGACCACGGTTGTCATTGTGACCACGGTTGTCATTGCCTGGGGTATCATCACCGTGCTTGTCAGTGCTGTTGGTATTGGAGCATATGGCATCATTACTATGGTGGTCGCTGCTGTGCTGGTTGTTGCTGCTGTGGTGGTCGTCAGTATCCCCACCCCCATGTATCCCCCCAGGTATCGTCCATATGTCCATTGCACCCTGCTCCACCGCCCCACACCACGCAAAGGCACGACGCATGGCTGTGTTGGTGGGGATGGTGGCCGACCACAGAGGGAGCATGCGCTGCTTGGCATGCACCTGACATGCATGCTGTGTGTTGTGGGGGTAGGTGTTGTAGTGTGTGTCGTTTTTGTTTTGTGTGTGTCTGTTGTTGTAGTGTGTACAGCCTTGCAAGACACAAAGTATGCAGTACACTGTGCACGACATGTATACACCAACAACACACCAGGAGTCGCTTGCTCACCCCTTGTCCCCGGGCTTGTTCCGCAACACGCACACCAAATAGCCATAGTGCATTGCCACGGTGGTGCATACAGGCTGTGCATGGGCATATGTTTGTGACACTCGAAGAAGACATGTGCAGCATATCAAGATGACACACCTACACCCTCTAGAAGGTCGGTTTGATCGTCTGAATGCGTAACAAGGACTGTTGTGTCGTCGCATGGCTGTTGCAACAGGTAGGGCAGACGATCTGTACCGCCATAGACGTTTTTACAAGCCTGCACGATGTGGTGGTGGTCCACAGTTGGCACATATGGCCGTATATTGCCATGCACAGTAACTGGAACTGTCATAGTGTCACAACCACAGCTTTTGAGGTGCGTTTTGTGTGCAGAATGATGATAAAACGCGCAAAAGAAACAACATTGACCACCAACACAATCCATCAAAACAATCAATGATGTTTACAATGATGTTTACCACGACATCCCATGGACGGCAGCACGCACGAAATGTGCAGCTATGGGGACCACGACATATGAGATCACCCAGACACAATCATGTTGTGTATGCACAGCAGCAAGTAAACAAGGGCTTGGGCGTGCTTGAATGGACTGGGCAGTTGGTGCCGCAAGGAGTCTTGGTCAAAGGTAGGTCAACAGTTGGTGGGTCATACCCCCATGCTGATCAATGCATGTACCACCCTGTACCATGATGCTCCACATCCCACACTCAACCTTTACTCAAGGAGTCAAGGCTGGCTGGAAGGCAGCATGGCAAGTGTTTATGCGTGAACTTGCTCCACAATCACGCGATGGCGCCTATGCTCGCCCAGCCTACACCTTTACTGCTCGCATCGGCGACCCCCAACACCCCGTATGTGATGTGTCATACAAACAACACACAATGATGCTTTCATACAACAATAAGGACATAGGGTTTTAACAGTGGAGTGTTTTCCTAGATACATCACTGCATTGTATACATGATAAATACACCTCTGCATTGTACACATACACCTACTTGTGTCCACCACCCACCCACCCATCCACCCATCCACCCATCAATCCACATCCATTCACTCCCCCCTCTCAACAGGCAGTACCCAATCGCTATGTCCTATACGTGGGAAACGCATGCCCCTGGTGTCACCGTGTATTGCTTGTATTAGCGCTACGTGGTATACGAATTCCAGAGGACATTACAATTGTGAAGTTGACTGATGATCCTGAACGGGCATCCCGGGGTGGCTGGGTGTTGGACGTTCCAGACCCTGTGTTTGGGGCTCGTGATTTACGGTAAGTGTGCTTGATGTGGGGGTGGGGGTGGGTGGTATGAAGGATTGTGTGTTCTTGCATGGTGTTTGCATGTGCGGTACATGTGTCGTGGACAATGTGCAAATAATCCTACATACTACATATTGCATGTACAACAATTACACCATGTCATGCACCCTTTCACATACACAAGCACATTCATTCACATTCAAGCACATTCACACACACACACACACACACACTCACACACACACACACACACACACACACACACACACAAAACAGGCAAGTATATGATGCAGCCTGCCCGGGGTACACTGGTCGTTGTACAGCCCCCCTACTTGTGGACATATCATCCCGCACCATTGTGTGCAATGAATCATCCATCATCGCACGCAACTTCAATGATGTAGAGATGCCGGGGTGTGCTGATGTGGATTTGGTGCCGGAAGCGTTACGGGGGGAAATTGAGGTGCTGAATGACGATATATATACGAATGTATGGTGATGTATGTGGGGTGATATGTGTGGGAAGCACAGCACAGCACAGCACAGCACAGCACAGCACAGCACAGCAGATACAAGCATATGGATAATGCATAGCTTACATACATGTACATGCACAATCACAACTATCATACTAATATGTACTCAAAGCACAACAACAAATGTACACATACACAATGGTGAATAATGGTGTAGACCAACCACAACAAACACATGAACACAGGTGAATAATGGTGTATACAAGGCAGGGTTTGCGACCAGTCAAGAAGCACATGATGCAGCAGGGAGTGCATTGTTTGATGCCTTGTCAAGATTGAATGGACGGTTGGAGGGACAACGGTTTCTCCATGGAGACTGGTATGTTGTATTTGTGTGTTGTACTCACACTGGTGTTTGTGTGTGTGTGTGTGTGTGTGTGTGTGTGTGTGTTTCTCTGGTTGGTGCATGTGTCTTTGGTGAGGGGTATGTAATGTATTGTGAGGTATGTAATGTATTGTGAGGTATGTAATGTAGTGTGAGGTATGTAATGTAGTGTGAGGTATGTAATTTTGTCATGGAGATACAAGAGAAGCGTGGCCACACACACACACCACATACCCACCATTCATACCCACAACTCACACAAACACACAGTATTACAGAGAGTGATGTGTGGCTGTACCCCACACTGATACGCCTCGACGCTGTGTATGCTGGGATATTCAAAGTATCAAAACATAGAGTACAAGATTACCCACACTTGCATCGGTGGTTACGCACCATGTACAACATACAACTGCCGGGTACCATGCAGGTGCGTTGTTGTTGTTGTTGGTAATGTATTGTTCCTCTGTCTTGTTGTTGTTGTTGTGGTGGTGGTGGTAGTGTATTGTTCCTGTGTTGTTGTTGTTTTGGTGGTGGTGGTTGTTGTGGTGGTGGTGGTTGTATGTACAAAGCCTATCATCCACCAACGTTCACCCGCTCAACTACCAACATCGTATTGCCAACATACCTCATGTTTCAAGCACACTCTCTTCTCTATGCAACACCAACAGATATGCGATACATTTGACCTAGATGATGCACGACGGAGCTACTACCAGCAGGTTTGTGTTGGTGTGTTTGTGTTTGGGTGTTTGGGTGTTTGCAAAGGCACACCAATGCTGGTGATATTCATACACCCACACACTTCCATGATTGTCTCAGTTGTTTCCACTCAACCCTGGAGGTATAGTGCCATGGGGTCCCACACTGGAGGACCTGCACCTTGAAGCAGAGCCAACCTCGAACACCAATGTGTTCCACAGCAAAAGGAACAGCGTCGGGGGTGGAACTCAGAGTGCAACACAATAAAACTTCCCCAAGAACCTTGAGCTCATCCTCCTAGGATCGAGCACCCAAAAGCACCCTTGCTCCTTATTGCTCCCATTATTATAAAAGCAAACACCGTTTGTGGTTTGTGCATCCCATCCTTCCGTTGAAAAAGCAAACCTCCACCCCGTGTCCCCCCTAAAGCAGCAATGCAGCCAACATATAGACGCGGTTGCTATACATGAACAATATGAGCATGCGTTGCTCGGCCCTGGGCCAACAAAGCACTGCATGGGCGGCAGGTCGAGGTGTATTGACCACGCCACAACCACACCCACGAGCAAGGCCCTTTTGCAGCAAATCGATATGCAGAAATAGTACAGCAACACATAGAACAACAGCAACACCATGTGGTGGTGGACGTGCCCAATGGCACCCCGCACCTCGATGGCTCCCATCCACACACACCCCACCATGTCGCACTCGACACATCGCACGGGTGGGTGCTGAGGTTGCAGAGGCTGCACCTGGACTGGTACCACTAGGATTGGATTTCCTCACATTTTTGGCAGCAACCGTCCTTGTGTTGCCCGTTTTCCGGTCTGCCAAAATCTCCCCTGTGTTGGGGTTTTTGTTCACTGGGCTTGTATTGGGCCAACTTGGGTATGTGTGATTTGGGGGGGGGGGTTGCTGGAGAGCACATGATGTGTGTTGGAGAGGAGATGTGTTGTGCTGTAGTGTGGTGGTTGTATTTGGGTGGTGCACAACATTGCCCATTGCAGAGTATACATGACTTTCTATATAGCATTATTATTATTATTACCATTATTATTATTATGTTTGTTACCCGCACACACGCACCCACCCACCCCACGCCCACACACATGCATGCACGCACCCACCGCCCACACACCCAGGTTGTTTCGCAATTTGGAGGAAATTGAAAAGCTATCAGAGTTGGGTGTGTTGTTTTTGTTGTTTGAGATGGGTCTAGAACTCTCCTTTGATCGACTAAAGGTGTGGGTGTTTTTTGTGGGTGTTTTTGTGGGTGTGGTTGAGTGGGTGTGTGGGTGAGTGGGTGTGAATGTGGGTGAATGTGTTTGTGGGTGTGTGTAGGTGAGGGAGGATGGGTATTTTCATAGCACAAAACAGCACATGACAATAAAAAGCCCCCCCACAGTTTTGAAACATCCACCACAAAATACCCCTCCACCACCCTCCTCTCACCACCCTCCTCTCACCACCCTCCTCTCTCAACACAGGCACTCTCGAAATTTGCCTTTGGTCTTGGTGGCTTACAAATGGTTCTCTGCACAGTCGCATTCATCGCCTTTGCGCTCCCTGCCGGCAACAGTATCGGCACATGGCTTCTCACCAGTTTTTTCGGTGCGGAGCCTTCCCTGGTTTCTATTCGCTCGCTGGATGAGGCAGTGGTGATTGGGGCAGCGCTGTCATTGTCTAGTTCCGCATTTGTGTTGAGCATATTGAATGAAAAGGGAGAGCTGTCTACACGATTTGGGGCTGCGACGTTGGGGATATTGTTGTTTCAGGTACGTGTGGTAGGGGTTTGTTGTTTTTTCCTGTTTGTTGTTTTTCCCTATTTGTTGTTGTCCCCTTGTGTACATGGCCCACACCCACACCCATCCACCCACCCACCCACCCACACATATATATATAGAGAGAGATAGTAAATATTTGTATATATTTATCACGCCCACACCCCACCACTTCTCTCAGGATATTGCGGTGGTTCCCCTCCTGGTGCTCCTCCCCCTCATTGAGAGTAGCACAGGGTTAGACACAGCCAATGGGCTCGATCTCCTGCAAGCATTTGGGCCCACCATCCTCACCACACTGGCATGGGTGGGGGCGTTGATTTTGGGTGGGCGTACCATCTTGCGTCGAGTGTTTGAGGTGTGTTGGAGGGTGGGGGGGTATGGGTTGGGATTGTGTGGGTGTCATCATGGTTATTATTTGTAATTGCGTGTTTCAGTTGTTCACATTTGTTCATACACACACACACACACATTTGTTCACACACACACTTGTTCACACACACTCCCACTCACATTTGTTCACACACCCTCTCTCTCACACACACACTCACACTTGTTCACCCCCCCCCACAAAAAAAAAAAACACTTCCAAACCCAACAGATGGTAGCAGAATCAAGGAGTGACGAGGCATTTTTTGCATTGTGCCTGCTGACAGTGACAGGTGCAGCATTGCTCACTGAAAAACTTGGCTTTAGTGATACACTGGGTGCATTCACAGCAGGCGTGTTGTTGTCCGAAACCAGCTATCGGTGCGTGTTGGTGTGGATGTTGTTGTTGCGCACATCTGATGATAACACCACTGTTGTGCACATCTGATGAGTATGCCATGGTTGTGCACATATGATGAGTATGCCACTGTTGTCATTATCATTATTATCATCATGTTATTGCATGTAGTGCAAAATGACATGTATGTTCATGTGTGCACATCAAAACAAAACACACCCCATCCCCGATCATTCACCGCCCCCCTCCCAAAAAACAGTACCCCTCACACACACCCCTCCCCAACACCCCCCAAAAAACAAACCCACCCACACCCACAGTACCCGTGTGGAAGCAGATATCGAACCCTTCAAAGGCATCCTCCTCGGTCTGTTTTTCGTAACCACCGGAAGCTCCTTTGACGTCCCCCTGTTTTTAGAAACATGGCCCATTGTCCTCGCCATGGTGGCTGGCCTGTTGGCAGTCAAAACCCTCGTCATTGGCCTGTTGGCCCCCCTCTTTGGCCTGACACGAGCAGAAAGCATTCGCACTGCGTTCACGCTCTCCCAAGGAGGTGAATTTGCATTTGTGCTGCTTGCTTTGGCCAATCAGCTCAACGTGCTCCCAGTGGAACTCAATAAGCTGCTTATTATGGTGGTGGTCATGTCCATGGCGCTGACCCCGCTGCTGGCAGAAGTGGGGAAAAGTGTGGCCGAGTGGGGCACGTCGAGTGGGTCAGGCGCCAGCAAGATGGCCACCACACAGGGGGCATGGGCCGGGGCGGGCGCAACCCCCAGCAGCGACCCTGTGGTGATTTGTGGGTTTTGTGATTTGGGGCAAATGGTGGCCAACATGCTGGAGACGGCCCCTCCCAGTGTGGATGGTGGGGTGGTGCCGTATGTGGCATTTGACTTGACCGTGCCACGCTTGGAGGCTGCACAAGATGTGGGGTTTAATGTGGTGTATGGGGATGGCTCCAACACCAAAGTGCTTCGCGCGACGGGGGTGGACCGGCCCCGTGCGATTGTGGTGGTCTACCGGGCCCGCGCTCGCGCAGTGTCGGCCGTCCGGGCCCTGCGAGAGGCGTTTCCGGATGTGCCGATATATGCGAGGGCCCTCGACTTGATGCATGCAGCAGAATTGCAGGCGGCGGGGGCGTCGAGTGTGGTGACGGCCGACACAGAGGCGGGGCTCATGTTGGGAGCCCGACTGTTGAAAGGAATGGGGGCAGAGAGTGGGGAGCTCAAGGTGTTGACTAAACTGCTGAGGCAGGAAACGGATGGGAGGTATGTGAGGGATTGGGGTGGGAGATCAATGGGATGATGATGATGATGATGTGGAGATTGGGTGCGTGTGTGGTTTCTGTCTTGGTAGTTTCCCAACAACCCCATGTATGAAACAATGGCTGAACCAAACCTCCAACACATAGGGCAACCTACCTGAGTGATCAGCTCAAGCAGGAGGAGCAGGCATCGTCCATGGCACAGGTGTTTCGACTCGACACCCCACGAGCGTTGGTGGCAGAGTACCCAGAGACGCCCACACCACCACCCGAGGCAGCTGCTTCGGGGGATGTCAATGGTGCAGGGGACAACCAAGGTGTTGTGGTGGGGACGTCCAAGGGGAGCGAGGGAGGGGGACAAGCACCACCATCATGAGCGTAATTTTGTTGTGAGTGTACAACCACCTTTTGTTCTCAATTATTGTTTTTGGCTTTCTCTCTTTTGGATTTAAACAAAATAGTAAACAAACAACAACCGTGTTGAGGGCATTCTGAGTGGTGGCAACACAGGATTGCTGCTACACTGTTGGGATCTGCAGCAGCACTTTTGTCAACCAGGAACACAGCTGTTGCGTGGAAATTGTTGCATAATACACAATATGGCAGGAAGGGGCCCCGATACCAACACAGTATTTAGTACGTGGAGTTGGTGTGCCCACACAAGTACCATTTGCCATGCATCACAAAACACCTCAACACAGTTGGAAACATTGCATACGATGTTACTGAGCGACAGCTTGGGGAATTGATGGAACAAGCAGGACCAGTCAAGAGCCTGAGGTACGTTTTGCAGCTGGATGAGGCAACCACTGCCCCTGCAAACACGTATTGCCCACACCATCAGGATTGTGATTGACCGTGACACCGGCAAGCCCAAGGGCTATGGATTCTGTGAGTTTTACGACCGTGCCACTGCTGAGAGTGCCTTTCGCAACTTGCAGGGTGCCGATGTGGGTGGGCGTGCATTGCGTATTGATTATGCAGAAGGCAATTTGAGAGGGCCTGGCACTGTTCATAGAGGTTGTAGAGGGTTTTTGTTGTTGTTGTACAACTACATGTACTATGGTTGAGCTGGGTGTAATCCCCATGCCCATACACAAACACACCCACATGCCCATACACACCGACATGCCCAAACACACCACAGATGATTACTTTCCATCTGACAGACGAGGCGGTGGTGGGCCACGAAGAGATGTACGAACAGATGATTGAATACTCACAATCAGAACATGATGTGTCCTGCACACACTGCAACAAAAACAATCCCCTCTGTTTCCTCCCCCCCAACCACCACACACCCACCACCACACACAGGACATGCCCACCCCTCATTTTGACTCCACCCCACTGCAACCAGGCATACAGGCAGTGGAGGCGGTGGACGCTACTGTACACGGCATGTCCAAAGCACAGCTGTACAACATCATGTCAGAGATGAAGGCGTTGATCCAAGCCAACCCCTCACAAGCTCGACAGGTGCTCATGGCGCAGCCGCAACTCACACGCGCGTTGTTTCAGGCACAGGTGTTGTTGGGAATGGTGAAGCCAGTGGACGTACCACCGCCACATGCAGGAGTGGTCAATGGGGTATGTCGAGAAGGAGGGGGTGTTTTGAGGGGATTTTGAGGGTTTATGAGGGTGTTTTGTATGTAGTGTATCTTGTTGCACCTGTGGGATCCCCTTTGTATCATCTCCCCTCCTTATACTCATCCCCATGTATGTATTCTCTTGTCTGACCCTCATTCCCCCAACCCCCCAACCCCCAACCCCACCCACAGGGTCCACCCATGTTGCAGCAGCCACAAGCACAACCATATGGTGCAACAACACAACCACCACCCATGATGCAGCAGGCTGCTGGGTATGCTGGCATGCAGCAACCACCACCACAGCAGCAACAGCAGCCCGTGTATCATCAGCAACCACCACCGGGGGGGGCTGTACAGGCACAGCCGATGATGGGGCCACAACCGGGGGGGCCGGTGCCTATGCAAACACAACCACCACCAGCACCAGCAGCTGCTGCTGCAACAGAACAACAACGAGGTGTGTGCGTGTGTGTGGGTGGGTGGGTGGGTGGGTGGTGGGTGGACTGCTGTTGTCCATTGGTCACTATCATTCTGGATGTTTCCTACTATGCAACAATATATGGTATGCTCATGTGTTATCCACCCCCTCCACAACACACAGCGTTGTTGCAGCAAGTCATGCAGCTCACGCCACAGCAAATTGATGCATTGCCGCCCACACAAAAACAACAAGTGCTGGCCTTGCAGCAACAAATGGTAGTTTGTTATGCAGGGTCTTGGGTTTCTTGTGTGCATGGACAAAACCATATGACCTCCTCCCCATACACAGCGTGCACAAGGGACATGGATGTAGCGCGTCTGAAAACATTGGTCAAGCTCTCTCTTTTTCATATTTTGTACGCTCGAAAAACACATAGTCCGGTAACCACATAGCAACCACATAGCAATAATGAGCATTGCGGAACGCGTGGTTGCTTTATTGTGCGAACACGGCAGCCAGCACCCCACGCTGCTGCAACATCTCTCAACATCAGCCGTCTTGCTCACCCAAAACGGATCCCCTAGCCTCCCCAACCAATCGTATACGTCTCTCGCAGATGCATGCAATACGTTGTTGACGAGTAACAAGGTATTTCGGCGTTGTTCAATGACCACACACAAACACTGCCGTCGATGGCTTGACCACACCCTTGTGCATACAACAGACACTGCAAGGATGTGCACTGCTGCAAGTCACACTGCAGGCATGCCCACTGGCATGTGTGGTACAGCACTATGCGACATGGATTGCATCATTGACAACATTGGTACAACAACCAGATGATGCCCCCAACCGCACTGCTGCTGCTGATGTCTTGTGTGTGCTCTTGAAACGGTATGTTGAGATGTGTTGAGTATGTTGAAGATGTGTTGAGTGACTGGATTCTTCATGTTTATTGTATTATGAGGAACAAAATGATATGGACACCAGCATACCGTACACACACACCCAACCCCCCCACAGGCTCTCCCACGCACTGGACCTTGGTGGTGTTCGTCGTGATGTGTCCACTGCCATCTCCAAACTCATACCCACACTCCTCAATGCACTGCAACACCACACCAATGCCAGTGGTGCCCCTCCAGACACTACAGGAATGCACAACAATACAGCAGCACACAACACGACAACAGCACACAACACGACAACAGCACAACACAACGCAGCAAACAACACTGCGATAGCCCCACAAAACACAGCATCCACAGATCTTGTCCCTCTTTCGCTCCCAGCCACACTCACCCTGGTACACGCACTCCTCAAGTACCTTCCCACGAGTCTTCGTACCCATGCAACAGCACTCACAGATCGACTTGCTGGTGTCGTGAGGGTGTATTGTGGTGGTAGGGGGAGGGACATGGATGAGGGTGTGGTGGAGCAGGCTTTGTTGTGTTACTCAATGCTGCCACATGTGACAGGTATGTGGGTGAGAGGGGAGGGGGCTGATGTGGGGTGTGTGATGTGGGATGGTGTGAGATGTGGGATGGTGTGTGATGTGGGATGGTGTGAGATGTGGGATGGTGTGTGATGTGTGATGGTGTGGGATGTGTGATGGTGTGGGATGTGTGATGGTGTGGGATGGTGAAGATAGCTTATATCATCATACACACATCCATACACCACACATCCATACACCATACACACCAAAAAAATACGAAAAATATAAACATTAAAAACACAGGGGATGCAGGTGTATGGCAGTCTACACTCCAGCAATTCCTGTGGGTTATTGTGACTGCCCTGTCTTCTGTGTATGAGGGGTTGGTGATGCCCCAACCAATCACAGATGCATGGTATGTGGTGGGTATGTGTTGGATGTGGTGGGTGTACTTCAAGTGGGTGTACGTGAGGTGGTGTGTACTGAGTGTACGTGCATGGGAAATGTGTATTTGTAATGTGTATGTGTACGTTGTATGGGTATTGAGTATACGTGCATGGGAAGTGTGTGTGTGAATATATACAACAGTCTCGTATCCCCCTCACCATATTCCTACCACCACACCCAACCCCAACCTCACCCACATCCACACCCACACCTACCCACAGTGGTGTGCTTGATCCAGCTGCACAACATGCCCCCCTCCCCGCTATCATATCCTCTCCTCCCCAACCCCCCCCCCAGCCCCCCACGTCACCCCCCACATCACTCCTCCATGCTGCATTGTCAACAGTCAACACCATGCTGACATCATCATTCCCAGTGGCGGTGGGTGTGCCTGTGAGGGGGTTGGTGTTGGTTGCAGCAGCAGTGCTGTCAGTGGGGCAAGATCCAACAGCAGCAGCATGGGGTATGTGTGTTTGTGTGTGTGTGTGTTGGTATATTGTGTGTTGATGGTCATGCTTGTCTGTGTGAAAACAGGCCGTGCTATGCACATGATCTTGGTAGAATACACATACGCAACACCCTCCTCATCCATGTGACCACGCACACACCGACCTTTCTCTTCCCCCAGGCCCTGTATCACTGTGGACACCTGTGCAATACACCACCTACACCATCGCCCTCGAGACCCACACCATGGCATACACCTTGCTCAACACCACCATACAAACGCTGGGCCCCGCTGCACTGGCCCATGTGGGGGCACTGTCGACCATCCTGGGGGGGGGGCTGCGCGGCGTGCGGGTGGCACCTGTACAGCACAGCGGCGCAGAAGCGGCGTTGTATGCAGCCATAGAGACCCTGCTGGTGGTAGGAGGGGCCGGTGCGGGCAGAGCCCTCGCTGGGGAGGTGGTTGAGGTGCTGCAGTGGCGGCTGTATGGGGCGGGGACCAAGGGGGGCCCTGGTGGTGGGTATGCCGGTGGGGCCCTGTCACCCCCTACCACCAAGCGGCAAAAGACAGGGCGCAAGGGGCGCCGTGGTGGCGGTGGTGGTGGGGGACCCTTTCCGGGACAAGGGGGGCCCATGTTTGACGAAGCAGCCACACAGCGCACCCTGCACATGCGCGCATCGTCGGCCACACCCATCGCTGCGCATCACGTGATCCTGCAGCGTGCGTTGTTGCGTGTGCTAGCAGTGTTGTTTCGTGTGGCAGGGGGGGTGTTGCCGGCTGCAACACGGCTGCAGTTGGACGCGCTTGTGTGTCATTTTGCGTGCAGTGCAGAACGGGCGGTACAGGCATTGCAGGGGGATGTACAGGGGGATGTGGCTGATACGGTGACACTGTTTGCAGAGGCATGCAGGTATTTTTTTTTTTTTGTTGTTGCTGTTGGTGGGGTGGTAGGGGTGATGTGTAGTATGTATTTGTCATACCACCTCAACATGCACCTCAACATGCACCTTATAATAAACACAGGACATGGGTGGCATCACTGTTGAGCCCCAGTAGCCACCGGCCTCCCTTTCTCACACAAGCAATGTCATTGCTACGTCGTAATGCTGCACATCGTAGCATGGTGATTCGTGATTGCTGTGCACAGGTGCGTTGGGTGGAACGATGTGTATTGTTGGTTGTGTTACACACACACTTGCACACAATCACACACACACAATCACACACTAACACACCAAGGCATTGCTGCAGCTGGAGCCACTGCTGCATCCCCGAGTGATACCCATCCCCATCCCTCTCCACCCCGGCAATGTTGCACCAGCACGCATTTTGAATGCGTGGGATGTTTTGGCACCAGAGGCAACGGTGGTTGAGGTGGTTGAGGAGGATGAGGTGGAGGATGAGGTGGATGGCATGATCGATGTGCAAGATGGCGCACATGAGGGGGTGGCACCAGTGCAGCAACAGCAGCAGCACAAGGCAATGGCTTCACATCAAATAAAGCCTCGTGGGAATGCCAAGGCAGCAGCAACAGTAGTAGCAATCCCCAAGCCCACCCAACAACGACAAAGCAGCACAGTGCCTGCAACGCAGCCCACATGGGTGTTGGGACCTAGGGACCAAGCAACTGCAGTACAAATAGACCAAGCACTACCAGCAGTGGCACGTCAACCTGCCACTGGTGCTGTCCCCCACGCACCACCACCACCAAAACCAAACCACCAAACGGTGGAGGCTGTCCAGCCACTAGCGAGTGCCACATTTGGTGCCACAGCTGCACCTTCTCCTACTCCCGATGCTCCGATGCACGATGATGATAGCGATGGGCCACTGCCTGAGATTGATTCAGGGAGCAGCAGTGATGATGATTGAATAGCTATTTCCCTATGGGGACGCACGTCCTCGGCGTCTTGTAAATTTGACAACATCACTTGTTCAATAGTCACCATCAAATTCAATATGGCTAGCAGACAACTTGCACGATTGTTGCAAAGGGCGCTGCACAACAACCAAGCTGCCCTTTTGTGTGAGCAGCAGCAGCATGCATCGTGTGGTTGGTCACTCGCAACCTCGCTCCATCGCCTAGCATATCATCAAATCCATACAAGTAGTTGGGTGCATCATGGAGAGGGCGCAAAGCCAAAGCCAGGAGAGCCAACGTGCGTTTTTTGGATGTGCATGGGATGTGCTGTCCTTTTTGTGCTGCTGTCCTCATAGTTGACACAACACCCCCACAGCATCAGCATAACGTTCAAGGATGACAAGGATGGCAGTGTTAAGAAGGTTGAGGCACCACTAGGCACCAGCGTGTTGGAGGTGGCGCATGCCAACGACATTGATTTGGAAGGTATGTGTGTGGAGAAGATGTTGTGGGCATTTTATGAACACATGCACTATATCCCATTATGACATAGGAGCTTGTGAGGGTTCTTTGGCGTGCTCAACATGTCACGTGGTTGTCGAGGTAGATGGTTGTGCGCGCCATGTATTCGTTGGATTGTTGTCCACTTGCCCACCCACCACCACCACCACAACAACAACACAGGATCAGAAATACTATGACAAGATTCCAGAAGCAGACGATGACGAAAACGACATGCTTGACCTAGCATTCGGTCTCACAGACACGTATGGAGTGTGTTCTTTTTGCATGATTATACATACACACCCATGCTGTGTCCCACACACAACCCATACTGTACCATCCTACACTACAACTATACCAATGTTCCATGCTCACAGGTCAAGGCTTGGTTGTCAAATAAAGACAACAGAGGATCTCGATGGGCTCGTGGTAAGGATTCCAGCAGCAACCCGCAACTTTGCTGTTGATGGGCACATCCCCAAGCCACATTGATCATGTATTGAAAACAAAGCACATTTCACCACATGCTTATTCTTTTTTAAATTGGACAGGTTACACATCTATTGCTAATCTATGTGACTACTGCTGCAATATGTTGCAAACACTGGCATATAGTCTACTGCATACGTAAGCTCTACTGCACTTTCAACACATTGCAACGCACATTTGCGTACACATATAGTACGCATTTGCATTTAGCGATAGTTTTTGAGGGTATTTGTAGGTAGAAAAGCATAATATCGGATGCAATCGGGATCCGATGGACTTTGTTGTTGGCGACGCTAGCGAGATTGTGATGTGAGCAATGGCGTTGATGGTGTTGGCAAATGTGTATGTGGGTGCTCCAATCTATTACCGTGTCGCTGTTTTGTGTTTCTCCATCCGTTTTATGCATGAGTTTGTTCGTCCTATGTGTCACAAAACGTATTGAACACAGTGAATAAACACAATGTTGTGGCTGAGACTACCACAACGTGTCCATACCAACGTATCTCGACGGCATCTCACATGCTGCCAAGCTGCATGCACCAGCACGCCCACCTCAACACCCGCCATATGGCCAGGTTTATCCAACTATCGTACATTACCAGTGGATAAAGGTCGATTGTGGGGTGATCAGGGACCACAAGAAGGAGGACCAAGTTGTATAGAATGGATGGGGGATGGCGCTGCAACTGTGCAGCCAGCGACGCTTGCACAGTGGGGCGCACGTGTGCTCAACACAGCCGACCCTGTTGCCAAGGCGGTGCTCACGCATCGAGCATGGACGCTTTGGAATGAGGGGGGCACAATGGAGTTGGGAACTTCAGAGGCACCTGCGCGGCCAGCCCGACCGGCAACACCCCCACTGGTTGCACCCAAACTCGTCCCATCTCAACGTGACAGCGGCCTGTGTCCTGCTGCATACATGTACGACGATGTATTGGATGGCGGTGTTGCACATGCTGCATGTGTACGGAAGTCACGTCGACGTACGCCAATCTCGTGCTCCCCATAATATAGCAAAGCAAAACCCCCTTTCCTCCCGCACATGTACAGGCTACACAATTTGGCACACATAGAGCTCAATGCAATAGACCTTGCATGGGACACAGTGGTGCGCTTCAGTGTCCTTGAACTCGACACTCAATTCTACACTGATTTTGCACATGTTGCGGATGATGAGTCACGGCACTTGTTGTGGTGTGTGCAGCGGTTGGAGGAGCTGGGGGTGAGGTATGGGGACATGCCGGCACATGATTTGCTGTGGCAGGGTGCTCAGGCTTCTGCAGGTGTGAGGAGGGGGTTGATTGTGGGGCCTGTTGTGAGAGGGTTGGGGTGTGTATGAGGGGGTTGTGGGGTGTATTATGAGAGGGTTGTGTGGGGTTTATGAGAGGCTCAACGCAGTGCACACCATCAGTGCACACCATCAGTGCACACCATCAGTGCACACCATCAGTGCACACCATCAACACACACCATCAACACACACCATCAACACAAAACACAAAACACACAGGTGATGTTGTGTCACGCATGGCAGTGGTACCCATGGGGCAAGAGGCACGTGGTCTTGATGCAGGGAGCAGACTTGCAGAGCGGCTGGTGGGGTTGGGGGACACGCGTAGTGCGCGTATTGTGGCCCGTATTGCCGAGGAAGAGCGAGCGCATGTGGCAGTTGGTAGGTGGTGTTGCGTAGTGTGTAGTGTGCACTTGGTAGGTGTTGTGTGCATGTGTGCATGTGGCAGGTGGTGTGTATGGTGTGAGTGTACTTGTTGTGCATGTGCTTGTCATGTCATGTGGTTCACATCCAGATTGACTATTGTACATTTGACTCGTAGACTTTTGCATGGTGTATTCTTCAAATGGTCAACCTCACCAAAGTCAATTCATTACATGAAACAGGTGTAGCATGGTTTAGGCACTTGGTTGTGTCTGAATACACAGCAATGTCTGACAATGACAATACAATGAATGAAGAAAGTGGCACAGGGCATGATGCACTTGGTGATGTGGAGGCAGTAGGTGTTGTGAATGATGTTGGACTTGGTGTTGTGGATGATAAAGTGCTGGGTGCCAGGTTTCGTGAGGAGGTTATTGCTTGCTGCCCGGAATTGTTCAAAGGTAGTTCTTTTGCTTGTGTGTGTTGATTGAAAAGAGGATGTGCATGTCGCAATGTACCCACCCATGGTAGTGTACTGGGATGTGCCTTTGGTGATGTACTTGCATTTTGCCTGCACTACAACACCTCATGCTCAACACACTCTACACATTCAACAAACTCAACACCGCATCATCACAGGACCATTTCATGATGAAGAACGCCAGCTTGTCGGCCTCCCACAGGCATGGTATCAAGGGGACATGGTATCTGAACAGCAGCAGCACCAGGGGGAGGGTGCGCACACACCTACAAGGCGCCAAAGTGTGCAGCAACGGCAAAAGGAGCGGGAGCACCGACGGCGGCTGCAGGAGCGCCTGTTGGCGTTTGTGGCGACAGAGGAGGGGCATGCTGCTTGAAAAGGTTGTAAACAGGGTGTAAGAATATTGAGAAATATTTTAATCAACTATGAAGACCGTGCAGATGATGGAGGGAACAAGGAAATGTACAAGGTATTTTTGCATGGGGAAAGGTGTGCATGACAAATGTCATGTTGGCAAATAATGTATGTGTTACAAAAAAAGCTGCAGCAAATTTCTAAAACACCTTTATAGCTCATCATGTGTGTTGCTGTCATCCTCAACAACGTCATTGCCTCCCTCCCCCACATCCTCCTCCACGTGCTGCAGCCCCTCTTCCGCAGCGGCAACCTGTTGATGAAAGAGGGGGGGGCGTTTTTTGGGGGTGCCACAGATCCACATCTATCAATCCACATCTATCAATCCACATCCATTCATCCACGTTGTCCTCAAAACAACCCCCCTTTTCACCCCTCCCTTCCCCCCCCCCTTTTTCACCCCCTCCCCTTTTCCCCTTTTCCCTCATCATCGAACCTCGAGCGTACACGCACTCGCCTCGTTATCCAGTGCCTCCCATTCACTCACAATCCTTCGTGCACTCTGCAGCTTGGGCTCCTTGGTCAACGGATTATTACACAAGTCAATGGTTTTCGCAGCATGCTTTGTGGCGTTGCCGCACCATGTTTCGCACCACAGCCACTCTTGTGGGAGTGAGTAAATAGGTACTTGATGTTGGGCGTAGTTGGGCAGGTCTTGATCTAGGTTGGCGAGGGAATTGGGGTCCCTTGATAAGCCGTCGTAAATGACCCGAAGTTGGTCCCCTGCCGCCATTTGCCTGGGGTTGCCAAGAGGTTTTTTGTTTGTTGTGTTCGGGGAATGTATGTGGACAACACATGTGACACATGTTGGACACATAAAATCACCCCCGACATGTGTAGGGGGTCCACCTCTTCAACAAAACACCCACACCCACACCCACATCCACATCCACACCCACACCCACACCCACACACAATTCAACACAACATACCGAAATCGTTGTAGGTCGACCACATACAGCGCAGAAATGTGATACGGCTTACCCCGTAAATGGTCCCTCCAAAACCCTTGCTTCCAAAACCGGAATCCGTCCATGTCCTTGTTGTTGTCGCAAAACGGCGTATATCCATAGGGGGCCCCCTGCAGGTCCATGTGGTACAGCTCCGCCATGTCCCCTCTAATTATCTGATCTGAATCGGTAAAGATGACTTTTGTGACGTTGAGAGGAAAGAGGACGTCGAGAAACAGGATTTTATACGCCCATATAATGCGCTGTTTATCGGTTTGCTTGTGGAGCCACTCTGGCCACTTGTACGTGACAAATTCACAGTCAAAGCCGTAGCGGGCTGCCATGTGTGGTATAAAGGCTTTCATTTGGGGTGACATGTAGTTTTTGATAAACCACACCTTGACTGGCATCCTTTGAAGGGTGGGGGTGGGGGTGTGGGGTTTGTGGGTTTTTTGTGTTGTGTGTGTGTATTGTGTGTTGTGTGTGTGTGCGTATTGTGTGTTGTGTGTGTACATTGTGTGTGTGTACATTGTGTGCAATCATGTTGTGTGTGCAATGTTCTCTACCAAGCACATTCATTATTCCACACGCTCATGCCCTCCTCCCAACATACTTTGTATTCTTCACCACACTCAGGATCATGATCTTCTGCAGGCGCTCATACATGTGACCCGATGCTATGGTGAAGATATTGAGGGGCTCACCACGAACTGTGCCTTGCTGTGTGCTGCTGTCTTCTTCTTCGTTGTCTTTGCCAGCATGCCACCAGGTGGACACCTTGCCGAGTAGGCCATCCTTGGATGTGCTGTTGTGAAGGGGGGGAGGGAAACGAGGCGTGGAGGGAAACGAGGCGTGGAGGGAAACGATGGGTGGTCATGTATCATGCTATATACACCATCATGTATCATACTATACACCATCATGTATCATGTGGCATGCAGGGTCCCTACATACCTTGCATCATCATCATCATCACTACTGTCAGCAGCATGACCACCCCCAGCAGCAAGCACGTCGTCATGCTCTTTGCCTGGTCGTTTACGAAGAGACAAACGCATACTTCGGCCTGGTGTGTGTAGGGGATGTACGAGTGTGTGTACCACCCAACACGATACACTGTGAGTATTGCTGTACCCAAAGATACTTCACCATACCAACAATATATCCCAAGTACAACACACTTCCTCATCACCCACTCCAAGTATCCCCCCCACCCTCACCACCCACCCCATATACGCCCCCCCCCCATCACCCGCACCTTCAAAGCTTGACACCACCACAGGCACATGTGTCTCCCCTGCCCCCCACTGCTGAGCCAGGGCAGCACCAGTGACAGGTTCCCCACCCAGGCCACTTGACCCTACTATTGTGTAGATGTTTGTGCTGCTGCCTGGTGTGAGTTGAAGGGACCACATGCCTGGTGCTGCCTTGAGTTGGAAATACCCTGGTGTGTTTTTGGTGTGGGATTGGATGTGTTGTGTGGGTTTTGTTGTGCGGTTTTGTTGTGTGGTGTGGGTTTCTCATCATTCACACACACATCATTCACACACACATCATTCACACACACATCATTCACACACACCCAACCACCTCACAACACACCCAACCACCTCACAGCACACACAAACACCTCACAGCACACCTAGATTCGACATAACCAGCGTATCCACCAAGGCAGCCCCCCCCGGGGTCCCCAATGCCAACTGCACACCACGTGGATGCACATCTTCTCTTTTCACAGGTGCCACATCCACACAAGATCCTGTCACAAGCAGGGCTTCGAGCTCGAATTCGGCATACATGTTGGCCTCGGTACCTGTTGGGGTGTGTGTTGGGGTGTGTGTTGGGGTGTGTGTTGGGTGATGTATTTACTTGTGTACGATGTCTGGTTTACTGCATGTGTCATGTGTGTGCATGTCATGTTTCCCCACTCTGTGTTCACCTCCTCTGTGTTCACCGGCTATGTATCTGCAGACATCCCTCCTCCCCATATTTACAGACCCCACCCCTCCCCACATTTACAGACACCCCTCCTCCCCATCTCCCTCATGCATTCAACAGCCTACCTACATCCCTACCTACATCCCTACCTCCATCCCCTCCCCATCTCCCTACCTACACCCCTCCTCCCCATCCCCCTACCTAAATCTTGTGGCTTGAAATTGTCCAAGTCGTACTTAGCCTCTGTTGCCTCAACGAGCCATGCTTCCGGAACGTCCATGTGCAACGTGAGAACCTTGGTGGGGGGGAGGCTGTTGAAGTGTGCAACTGGGTCTGCTGTAAAATGCAACACGTCACCTGATGATGAAAGGGGGTGGTGGTGTGTGGTGGTGGGGGGGGGTATGCGGGGGTGTGTGGGGTAATGTAGGTGTGTGTAGGCGGGGGAAGGTGGGGGAAGGTGTGAACCCTTATCCCCACCAACCACCCCACAGCATGCAACAGTGATACACCAACACAATGACATACTTCAGCAATAAAGCAACAAGACAAAATGATGTACCAATGATGTACCAAACCATGATGTATCAATACAAAAACACACCAAGACAATCACATGACGCATGCACTGTATGAACGCCATACCTCGTATGTCCACTTCTGGCAGGGAATACCTATAAAATGTCTTGAGTGGCATGCCTGTGAGCTCCCGTACTGGGTTTAGCAATATCCTTACAGACACACCCAACGCATCCCTCAACAACCTCAGCAGTGGGGAGATGCGCTGTGCTGTGCGACACAGGGGGTCGAGGAAGAGTGTGAAACGCAAGGGGAGGCCCCCTTCGTGGTCGATGTCCACGGCGGTGTATTGTGTGGCGAAATTGGGTAGGGCTTTCATGAGACGTACGTTGAGTTCATCAACCTGGGATGATGGGGGGATGTGGGGATGTGGTGGGGATGTGGGGATGCGCATGAAAGGGAGGGTGGGTGTCATGTGTAAGGGGAGGAGTCGGGTGGGAGGGGTCATACTATCTGTGCCTATGCTGGTCAACATGGTCAACATGATGAAAACATGCATTGCTGTGCAACCCTCTCCACCAACACGTACAACACGTACAACAAGTACAACACCTACAATACCAACAAACCTCAGCATCATCATTGGCAAGCATATTGCTGGCAATCAATGCACAGTCTGACAACATTCCCACACTCATGGGCTCCTCACTCCCATCCTCTCGCACATGTAGTGCATTGCCCACGTCTGCAGCATCATCAAGTATACGTGCTATACCCTCTGTAAACATGCTGTTGGCGGCCTGTGGGTAGGAGGACACAGTGTGTAGGTGTGAAGATGATGGTTGCTGCGTGTTGCATGGTGGTGTGAATGCAATGTGTAGGGGAATAGTAGGTGTGAATACAATGTGTTGACAACATGGTGGTTGTTTGTGTTTGCTGGTTGTTTTTGAATCAATCTCGAGGGAATCAACACGATGGTTGATGTGTGTTGCATGCTGGTGGTGTGTTTTCCTCTTCTCCCCCTCTCATTTCCCTCCCCATTGCCCACAATCCCTCTCTCGTTCCCCTCCCCATTGAAACCCACAATACCTTGACAGCCATCAACCTAAAGTCTGCAGCGGTCAACGTCAAAGGTTTGACCACCCCGGCCGGCTGAACAGACACCACCCGTCCATTCGTCACAACAGCAGAGGCACCAGGACGCACACCAAGCGCTCTGTATTGTATGTGTGTGTGTAGTTTGTGTGTACAATGTGTAGCACGTATGTGTGTACTATGTGTGTACTATGTGTGCAGTATTGTATGTCTCCCATTACCCCCCCAGACACCACCACTCCATCAACATACCACCCCCCACGTACCGCACCACTGCCACATGCTTCACCGTCATGTCTCTCACAGCCTTGAGTGCGGCCACTCCCATACCCATCTCCCCCAAGGTCTCCTTGAGCATGCTCGTCTGCATTCCGGATGCTTCTGCATGTTGCAACGCAGCCGCCAGCACCTTGATGTCATCCCCTCTCCATGCTTGATCCTGTTCGACCACCTCTTGAAATAAACGTAGGAGAAAGGGCACCACCTTGGCTCGACGGCTGGGGGCGTGGGACGCAGCGAGCACGATGCGGGTAAGCAGGTGGGAAGAGGAGGAGGATGGGGGTGGTGTGGAGGATGATGGTGGCGTTGTGGAGGAGGAGGGTGGGTGTGCGGAGGAGGAGGTTGTGAGGGAATCGGTGTTGAGTAGCAGTGCAAGGCGACATGCATCATTTCCAGGTCCAGTGGCTAGGAATTGCATAGCAGCATGAAAGAGATGTATGCCTTGTATGGTTGTCAGGTCTGTGACAACCCACATGGTAATGGGGGTGATGGTGTCTTGGTTGGTTGGTGGGTGGAGGTAGGCGAGGGAGGAGAGGGTGGGGTTGCGGAGGGGGTTGAGGGTGTCGCCGGTGATGCGCACCTTGTGTGTGTGTGTGGGGGGGGGAATGTGTGAGTTATTCCATGATGCTGCACATCGTTGGCAGCGTGTATGCTGCAGAGTAGAAATACATGCTGACATGCAAGTCACCACGTATCATGTTGGACGATGTAGTGACAAGCATCCACAAACAACACCCCTCCATACCATGTGTACGTATGCAGAATCATCACTATACACAGCTGTGTTTGCTCGAGGGAGGGCATCTTGTGCCTGTAGTATTTCTTCATACACATCACCTGTGTTGCCAGTGACTTTCTGCAAGTATATCAGCTCCTGGGTAGGTAGGAGGGGTGATGTTGGGTTGATGCATGATGATGGTGGTAGTGTTTCATGAGAGTGTGGGAGGCATGGGATGTGTGATGATGCTGGTTGTGCGTGATGTACAAGGTATGTGACGTACAAGGTATGTGATGTACAAGGTGTATAATGTATGGAAAATAACATCCACACTATCCACCACCCAACCGATCCTCTACCTTGTACCCAAGCAAACACCCCCCCCCCCCCCCCCCCCCCCCCCCCC
>VFQP010000390.1_pt1 | contig 91636 bp, 94 predicted proteins | sample 3512351 | NCBI WGS metagenome assembly VFQP01 (sample SAMN10412372, study PRJNA504923) | tailings metagenome | isolation source: Relicate 1 Philex TSF1 revegetated site | place: Philippines: Tuba, Benguet | collected 2017-08-29
CGTGCGTGAACTCAGCCTGATCGCCACGCCGCCGGTGGACCGTCTGGCGGTGCGCACCTATGTGGCTCCGTTCGATCCAGTGGTGATCCGCGAAGCCCTGCTGCGCGAGCATTTCCGTGGTGGCCAGAGCTTCTTTGTCTGCCCGCGCATCGACGACCTGGAATTCGGCATGAGCTTCATCCGCCAGCATGTGCCGGAACTGAAGCCGGTGATGGCCCATGGCCAGATGCCGCCGACCGAACTGGAAGACGTGATGAACGCCTTCTACGATGGCCGCTACAATGTGCTGGTCGCCACCAATATCGTGGAGAGCGGCCTGGATATCCCGACCGCCAATACCCTGGTGGTGCACCGCGCCGACCTGTTCGGCCTGGCGCAGATGTATCAGCTTCGTGGCCGCGTCGGCCGTTCCAAGCTGCGCGCCTATGCCTATTTCACCTACCAGCCCGGCCGCATGCTGAATGCCAATGCCGACCAGCGTCTGCGTGTGCTGCAAAGCCTGGATGGCCTGGGCGCCGGCTTCACGCTGGCGAGCCATGATCTTGATCTGCGCGGCGCCGGCAATCTGCTGGGCGAGGAGCAGTCCGGCCATATCCGCGAGGTCGGGTTCGAGCTGTATCAGGAAATGCTCCAGCAGGCGATCCAGGATGCCCGCGCCGAAGCCCGGGGCCAGAAGGCGGCGGACGAGAAATGGGCGCCGCAAATCCAGATCGGCACCGCCGTGCTGATCCCGGAAGCCTATGTGCCTGATTTAAATCTGCGCTTGCAGCTCTACCGCCGCGTCGCCGACCTGGAGGGCCGCGAGGAGATCGATGCCTTCGCCGCGGAACTGATCGACCGTTTCGGCCCGTTGCCGGCGGAAGTGCAGCATCTGCTGGATATCGTCGCGATCAAGAAGCATTGCCGCGATGCCGGCATTGCCAAGATCGAGGCCGGGCCGAAGGGCATGACATTGTCTTTCCGCGACAACGTGTTCGCCGATCCGCCGGGCCTGGTGCTGTTCATCCAGGCGCAGCGCGGCAATGCGAAGCTCAGGCCGGACCACAAGCTGGTGTTGTTGCAGAACTGGCCGGAACCGGAGCAGCGCCTGGCCGGCGTGCTGTCGATCTCCAAGGGTCTGGCGGATATTGCTGCCGAGGCCACCCGCCGGGCGGCAAAGAAAAACTGATCAGCTATTGGCGCGCCAGCGCGGCGCATTTTCGGGGATGATCTGGCCGCATAAAGCCTGGATCACCTTGCCCTCGCCATCGACAATCGGCATCAGGATCGCCTCATGCGCCAGCCGGATATCGCGGAAGGCAATCGGGTAATACAGCCGCATCGGCTTGCGCTCGTCGCGCACGCGGCTCAGCGCCTGGAAGATCACGGCCCGGCGCATCGGATCGGGATGCGCGTCCAGCGGCTTGCCGGTCAGCTCGAAGCCGATGCGGTCGACAATTTCCTGGCCCAGCAGGCGGTAGGAGAAATACGGCGGCCCGGGCAGGATGTCGAAGATCGTCACCATGCCGATCAGGAAGCGCAGTTTCAGCGGATCTACCAGATCGCGGCCGGGCAGGCGGTCGCCATCGCAGGAGTCTTTCCAAAGTCGCCACAACTGGCGTAGACGCTCGTGGTCGATCACGCCACTGTCGCAGATCGGCGTGATCAGTTGTGGCGTCGTGTCCGGTTCAGGTTGCGTCATTCGCTACGGCGAGGGCCTTGTCGATCACGTCCAGCAGCACTTCCGGCGGCTGCGCGCCGGAAAGGCCGTAGCGGCGCTCGATGATGAAGAAGGGGACTCCGGTGATGCCGAGTTCGCGCGCCATGCGGTCCTCGGCCTCGATCACCTCGGCATCGATGCCCTGTTCCAGCTTGCCCAGCACGGCGGCATGGTCCATGCCGGCCTCGGCGGCGATCTCCGCCAGCACGGCGGCATCGCCGATATCGCGGCCTTGCAGGAAATAAGCCTGGAACAGCTTTTCCTTCACGTCGTATTGCACGCCGTCTTCCAGCGCCCAGCGCAGCAGGCTATGGGCGGCCAGCGTGTTCGGCGTGCGCTTGATACCGTCGAAATCGAAGGCAATGCCTTCCTTGGCGCCTTCGCCAGCAACGCGGGCATAGATTTCCTTGGCCCGCGCCGGGCCGCCGAATTTGGCTTCCAGGTAGGATTTGCGGTCGGCGCCTTCGCGCGGCATGTCCGGATTGAGCTGGAACGGCCGCCAGCCGATCTCGAACTCAATATCCGGGCGCAGCGCCATAGCCTTTTCCAGGCGGCGCTTGCCGATGAAACACCAGGGACAGATGACGTCGGAGACGATTTCGATGCGCATGACAACCAGCTTAGCAGAGGGCGGCGTTTTCGGCCAGACGAGGCTTGACCGGGCGAGGCGGAACCGGGACCATCCCGGCTGACCATTATCAGGAAACAGTGTTGGGAGAGAGCGTTATGGGTGAGTTGCAGGGTAAGGTGGCGCTGATCACCGGTGCGTCAAGCGGGCTTGGCGAACGATTCGCGGAAATTCTGAGCGCCGAGGGCGCCGCCGTAGCGCTGGCCGCCCGGCGCACCGACCGCCTGGCCGCCCTGGCCGAGCGGGTGACCAAGGCCGGCGGTACCGCCGTGACCGTGAAGATGGACGTGACCGACATCCCGGGCATCCAGGCCGCTGTCGCGGAGGTAGAGCAGAAGCTCGGCAAGATCGACATCCTGCTGAACAATTCCGGCGTTTCGGCCCAGGGCAAGCTGCTCGATGTGACGCCGGAGGATTATGACTTCACCATGAACACCAACACCAAGGGCGCCTTCTTCGTCGCCCAGGCGGTGGCGCGCGGTATGGTGGCGCGCAAGATCGAGGGCCGCATCATCAATATCGCGTCCCTGGCTGGCCTGCGCGTGCTGAGTCAGCTCAGCGTCTACTGCATGTCGAAAGCGGCGGTGGTGCACATGACCCGCGCCATGGCGATGGAGTGGGCGCGCTATGGCATCAACACCAATGCCATCTGCCCCGGCTATATCGAGACCGAGATCAACCGCGACCATTGGCAGACCGAGGGCGGCAAGAAGCTGATGCAGATGCTGCCGCGCCGCCGCGTCGGCGATGTCAGCGACCTGGATGGCCTGATCAAGATGCTGGCCTCGCCGGCCTCGCGCTTCATCAATGGCGCCATTATCACCGCCGACGACGGCATGTCGGCTTTCTGACCGGAGAGGGGTGCATTGGGCAGCACAGCAGTGATAGCGGAGAAGCCCCGTATCCTGGTGCTGTTCGCGCACCCCTATCACCGTGCCTCGCGCGTCAACCGCGCCATGGCTGCGGCGGCCCGGCAATTGCCGCAGGTGACGCTGCATGACCTCTACGAGACCTATCCAGATTTCCATATCGACGTGAAGCGCGAGCAGGCTTTGCTCGAGGCGCATGACGTGATCGTCATGCAGCATCCATTTTACTGGTATAGCTGTCCGGCACTCCTCAAGGAATGGATGGACTCCGTGCTGGAATATGGCTGGGCCTATGGCAATGGCGGCAATGCCCTGCACGGTAAGGACCTGGTGCAGGCGATTTCCACTGGCGGCCCAGATTTCGCCTATCGCAGCGACGGTTATAACCGCGTCACCATGCATGAGCTGCTGCTGCCGTTCGAGCGCAGCGCCGTGCTTTGCGGCATGAATTACCGCGAACCCTTCCTGCTGCAGGGCGTGCGCTCCAAGAGCGATCAGGAAGTCGCCGAGCATGCTGCGGCCTACGCACGCTGGCTCGACACTTTTCCGCACCCGCGCGATTGTGTCGGCTGTGACCAGCCGGACGTGCCTGAAACGGACCGCTGAAACATGGACGAGCATAGCCTGCTATTCTCCGCCCTGGTCTACCTCGCCGCTGCGGTGATTGCCGTGCCGCTGGCCAAGCGCCTCGGCATGGGCTCGGTGATCGGTTATCTCGTCGCCGGCGTGGTGATCGGCCCCTGGGGCCTCAAGCTGATCACCGATGTGGTCGAGATTCTGCATTTCTCCGAATTCGGCGTGGTGCTGCTGCTGTTCCTGATCGGCCTGGAATTGGAGCCGCGCCGGCTGTGGCAGATGCGCGGGCCGATCTTCGGCCTTGGCTCGGCGCAGCTTGCCGGCTGCGCTCTGGCGCTGGGATTGCTCGGCCTGGCCTTCCATTGGCCGTGGCAGACTCTGGTGGTTGCCGGCCTGGGCCTCGGCCTGTCCTCCACGGCAATAGGCCTGCAGCCATTGACCGAGCGTAACCTGCTCGGCACACCGGGCGGGCGCGCAACTTTCTCGATCCTGCTGTTTCAGGATATCGCGGTGATCCCGGCGCTGGCGGTGCTGCCGCTGCTGGCCATCGCTCCCGTGGCGGCCAATACCACTGGCCCCCAGGGCTTGCAGGCGGCGGGCCTGGCTATCGCGGTGATCATCGCCGTGATCCTTGGCGGCCGCTATCTGACGCGGCCCTTGTTCCGCATCATCGCCAGCACCGGCCTGCGCGAGATATTCACCGCTGCTGCGCTGCTGATCGTGATCGGCATCTCGGCCTTGATGCAGTTCGCCGGGCTTTCCATGGCGCTTGGTGCCTTCATCGGCGGTGTGCTGCTGGCGGAAAGCGAATACCGCCATGAACTGGAAAGCGATATCGAGCCGTTCAAGGGCCTGTTGATGGGCCTGTTCTTCACTTCGGTGGGCATGACCGTGGATTTCAGCCTGCTGCTGTCGCACCCTTGGGAAGTGCTGGCGGTGGTGGCCGGCCTGCTGCTGGCGAAATCCGCCGTCATCTTCGTGCTGGCCTTGCTGGCGAAAATCCCGCGCGGGCAGATCAGCCTGTTCACCTTCCTGCTGGCGCCGGGCGGCGAATTCGCCTTCGTGCTGTTCGGCGCGGCCGGTACTCTCGGTGTCATGAACGCCGATATCGCCGCCTTGCTCACCGTATCGGTGGCGCTGTCGATGCTGTTCGGGCCGCTGCTGCTGGTGCTGCATGACAAGGTGATCGAACCCCGGCTGGTGGTGGTGTCGAACCGGCCCGAGGATGTGGTGGAGGACGAAGGCAACCCGGTGATCGTCGCCGGCTTCGGCCGTGTCGGCCAGATTGCCGCGCGCCTGCTGTTCGCCAATCATATCAATGCCACGGTGCTGGACCACGATCCGGAAACCATCGACGCCCTGCGGCTGTTCGGCTTCAAGGTGTTTTATGGCGATGCGACGCGGCTCGATCTGCTGGAAGCCGCCGGCGCGGCCAAGGCTCGCGTGCTGATTGTTGCCATTGACGGTCAGGAAGACTCGTTGAAGCTTGTCGATCTGGCACAGCGGCATTTCCCGAACCTCACCATAATCGCCCGCGCCCGCGATGTCGTGCATGCGGTGGAGTTGATGAACCGCAAGGTGGCGGTGATCGAACGCGAGACTTTCCATTCGGCGCTGCGGCTCGGAGAGGAAACCCTGAAGGCTTTGGGCCATGGCGCCTATTCCGCCCGCAAGCGCGCCCTGATGTTCAAGGCGCATAACGAAGCCTTGCTGGCCAATATGCATGCCCATTGGGATGAAGGCCTGGAGAAGCGCATCACCTTGCAGCAGCAGGCCCGCGCCCGCCTGCGGCAGAATCTGGAAGCCGACGAGGTGGCCGTGCGCGAGAACCGCGAGCTGGGCTGGGATTAGAGCTTAAGTCTGCGCCAACCGTTTGCGCTGCACTTTGCCATTGGCGGTGCGCGGCAGGGTGTCGATGAAGCGCCATTCGCGCGGGCATTTATAGCCCGCCAGGCGGTCATGGGCGAAGGCGTCGAGGTCCTGAATATCCGGCCGGGCACCCTCGCGCGGCACGATGAAGGCGGCAATCACCGACACATCGGCGCGCACGCGCAATTCGGTGACGGCGATTTCCTGCACGGCGGGATGATCGGCCAAAGCGGCTTCCACTTCGGCCGGCGAGACGCGGTAGCCCATGGCATTCATCACGTCGTCGTTGCGGCCATGGTGCCAGAGATAGCCATCATCATCGAGCGCGGCGAGGTCGCCGCCGAGGAACCAGTCGCCGCGATAGACCAGGGCTTCCTCCTCGGGCCGGTGCCAGTAGCCGAGCATCAGCGACGGCTCGGAACGATGCACCGCCAGCAGGCCGATCTCGCCAGTGGGCAAAGCCTCGGTGCTGTCGCTATCGACGGGAAGAATGGCAACACGGCGGCCCGGCTGTGGCTTGCCAGGGCTGCCGGGCTTTATCGCCATGCCGGGGCCGGTGGAGATGTAGGTGGAAATCTCGCTCATGCCGAGGGCTTCATAGAGCGGCTTCTGCATCACTTCCTGCCATTCGGCGAGCAGGGCGGGCTGCAAGGCCTCGCCGGCCGTGCAGCCATGGCGCAGGCTGGAAAGATCGAACTGCTTCACGTCGCCGTATTTCAGGATCTGGCGATAGAGCGTCGGCACGGCGGCGAAGATGGTGGCGCGGTGACGCTCGATCAGCTTTGGCCAGATGCTGACATCGCGCGGGCCGTTATAGAGCACCGTGGTGGCGCCCAGCGCCCAGGGATCGACCAGGCCGACGCCGAGCGTGTAGGTCCAGTTGAAGGCGCCGGCATGCAGCAGCACATCGCTTTCCTGCAGGCCGAGCCAGCCCTGATGCATCGGCCGGCGGCCCCAGGCGGCGCGCTGGGCATGCAGCACACCCTTGGGCTTGCCGGTGGTGCCGGAAGTATAGATCAGATAGGCGGGATCGTCGGCCGAGGTGTTGGCATAACCTTCCAGCGGCGGCGTTTGCTTCAGCCGTGCCAGGGTTGCTGGATCAAGCAGCAGCACGCCATCGGGCAGCTTCAGGTCGCGCGCCAGTTCGGCGGAGGCGGCGACAGCGGCGGCGCCGGAATTGCCGAGCAGGAATTCGGCCTCATGGGCAGTGAGTTGCGCGCTGGAGGGCAGGGCGACATGGCCGGCGGCGATGGTGGCGAAATAGGTCAGCGCGTAATCGGCATCATTCGCCATGCGGATCATGATGCGCGAGCGTGGCGGCAGGTTCAGGCTGAGCAGCCCGGCGGCCAGGCGGCGCACGGCGAGATCCACCTCGGCGAAACTCATGCGGGTTTCGCTGGCCTCACCGACCAGGATCATGGCGGTCTTCTGCGGTCGCAGCCGGGCATTCGCTTCCAGGCAGTAGCGCGCGATGTTGAAACGGGCGGCGACAGGCTCGGTCATTGCTTCATCATACCCGGCTTGGCATCGGGCACCCGCAGATAAAAGGCCAGCGCCGCGGCGAGCAGCACCACTTGCAGGCCGAACACGATGCGGTAAGCCATCTCGGTCGGCTGCGTGCCGGCAGGCGTCAGCCAGGCCATCAGGTAGCCGGTGAGAATCTGCTGGAAGGCGGCGCCGCCCATGGTGCCGATATTCAGCGTGGTGATGCCGCGTCCGGCCAGTTCCGGCGGAAAGACGCTGCGGGCATGGGCGAAGATCATCACCGTGGAGCCGTTCATCACCGCGATCAGCGTCAGGATGGCGCCGACGGTGAATACGCTCAGGCCCGGAATCAGGATGATGGCGGCGAGGCAGAGCACCTGTGTGCCGACGCCGACCGCCAGCAGCCATTTGCGTGTGTTGAACACGCGGTCGAGCGGTCCCCAGAGGAAATAGCCGATGGCCGCACCCACGGCCATGAAGATCAGCACCTTGCCGCGCGCCGTGGTATCGAGTCCATGCACGTCATGCAGATAAGGCCCGCTCCACAGGCCGAGCAGGGTGATGAAGGTGGCATAGACGGTGAAAATGAAGACGAAGAGATAGGGGAAACTGGGGTTGCGCACCACGTCGCCGATGCCGCGTATGGTCTCGGCCAGGCTTTCGCCCTGCACGGCCTTTGCCTTTGCCGGATTGGGATCATCGCGCAGCGCGAACCAGGAGAGCACGATCAGCAGCACGGTGAAACCGCCGGAAACGTAGAAGGCGGCGCGCCAGCCATAGGTTTGCGAAAACCAGGCCAGCGGCGCGGTGGAGGCGATAACCCCGAGATTGCCGACCGCGATCAGGATGCCGGAAATGGTGGCGAATTTCTCTGGCGCGAACCAGCGGCCGAACAGCACCAGCGGCCCGGTGAGCAGCGCGCTGCAACCGAAGCCGAGCACGATGCGGGCCAGCGTCAATTCCAGCAGGCCATCGCCAGTGGCAAACCACAGCGCGCCGATGAAGGCGATGGCAAGCGTAACCAGGATGGTGAGGCGCGGGCCCCAGCGGTCGAGGGCGATACCGACCGCGAATTGGCTGACCGCGAAAGTGATGAAGAAGGCGCCGGTGAGGATGCCGAGGTCATCCGGCGTGAGATGCAATTCCCGCATCAGATCCGGGCCGATCACGGCATTGGCCGAGCGGTAAAACTGGCTGATGATATAGCTCAGGCAGCAGCAGACCAGAATGCGGTACGCAATCGACACATCAGCCTCTTCGGTGCGGCCCCGCCGGGAGCCGCACCGCCAGGTTATTTAAAACGCAGACAGGGTTACAGGAAACGCCGGGTCAGTCGAGCTTCGCACCGGAGGTTTTCACCACTTCCGCCCAGCGCTTGATTTCCGAACTGACGAACGGCGCGAATTCCGCCGGGGTCATGGTCGGGGTATCGGAACCGTTCTTCGACCAGATGTCCTTGAGTTCGGCTGAGTCGAGCGCCTTGCGGGTCTCGGCATACATCTTCGACACGATATCCGCCGGCGTACCCTTCGGCGCCCACATGGCATACCAGGTGGAGACGACATAGCCATCCAGCCCGGCTTCCTTGGTGGTCGGCACATTCGGGAAGGCGCCGTTGCGCGTCGGCGAGGCCATGCCCAGCGGAATGATGCGGCCGCCAGTGATCTGGCCCGCCGAAGTGCCGAGGCCGTCGAAAATCATGTGCACTTCGCCTGCCAGCAGGCCCTGCATGGCCGGGCCAGCGCCGCGATACGGCACATGGGTGATTTCGGTCTTGGTGACGATCTTGAACAGTTCGCCGGCCAGGTGGTGCGTGGTGCCGTTGCCGGCCGAGCCGTAATCCATCTTGCCCGGATTGGCCTTGAGATACTTGATCAGATCGGCCAGCGTGCGGGCCTCGACCTTCTGCGGGTTGACCACGATCACCTGCGGCGGCTGCGCGATCACGGTGATCGGCACGAAATCCTTCTCAAGATCGTAATCGAGCTTCGGATACAGCGACGGCGCGATGGTGTGATGCGCCGCGCCGATGAAGAAGTTGTAGCCGTCAGCCGGGGCGCGGGCCGCCACGCTGGCACCGATGGTGCCGCCGGCACCGCCACGGTTATCGATTACAATCTGCTGGTTCAGCGCCTTGCCGATGACGGCAGCCAGCGGACGGGCGAAGGCATCGGTGCCGCCGCCGGCCGGGAAGGGCACGACCCAGGTGATCGGCCGGTTCGGCCAGGCTTGTGCCTGGGCAGCGCCGGAAGCGCCGAGGACCGCAAGAGCGGGCAGGGTGAAGGCAATGGCTGCGGCAAGGCTGCGCCGCGAGATGGCCCGAATCATAACGTTCCTCCAGATTTATGTTTTATGTGCAATTACTTTAGAGAATGCCTCGGGCCGGTCAAGACAAGCTTGCGGTAGCGGCCAGATAGCGCTGTGGCGGCACGCCCAGCGAGCGCCGGAACATCGCCGTGAAGGCCGAAGCGCTGTCATAGCCGAGCCGGGCTGCCACCCGCGCTACCGGCTCACCACCGGCCAGCCGCGCCACTGCATCGGCCAGCCGGGCGCGCTCGCGCCAGCGGCGGAAGCTCAAACCCGTTTCCTGCTGGAACAGGCGGGCGAGCGTGCGCGGGCTGGCGCCGCTTTTCGCCGCCCAATCCTCCAGCGACAGCCGGCTGCCAGGCTGTTCCAGCAAGGCCTCGCAGAGCCGTTGCAGCCGCGTATCCCGGGGCATTGGCAGGCCCAGCGGCACGGCGGGCAGGCGGCGCAGTTCATCCAGGATCAACTGCATGATCAGGCCGGCGCGGCCCTGCGTGTCGTATTCCAGCGGTTCGGCCACGGCCTCCAGGATCAGTTCGCGCAGCAGCGGCGACACATCGACCACCCGGCATTCGGTGGGCAGGGCAGGGTCGGCATCGGGGGCGACGTAAAGCGTGCGCATCGCCACGGCAGAGGCCATCCGCACCTCATGGCGCATGCCGGCCGGCACCCACACGGCGCGCAGTGGCGGCACCACGAAGGCGCCTTCCGGGGTCATCACCCGCATCACGCCGCTCACCGCATAGAGCAACTGGGCGCGCGGATGGTCATGCGGCTCGATGTGGTAGCCGGCCGGGAAGGGCTTGGCCATCGCCGCCACCGGGCGGGGCACATGCTGGTAATCCTGCGGGTTGGTGCTTTTGGCTGCCATTGGCAGAAACTCGATGATATTTGGCAGAACAGATTGAACCGGACAGGCTAGCCTGTCCAGGTCGGAATCGGGCTCGCGGGAGATCGCCGGGTCGAGCCCGGCGATGACGCCCTTAAATTATCTCGTCATGCGCGGACTTGATCCGCGCATCCCGTTCCGGAGTGGTAACCATGAACCTGTCCCGCCGCGTGGTGAATTTCGTCAATATCGGCCACGCCTTCGACCACATGCTGATGCTGATTTTCCCCACCGCCGTGCTGACCATGGATCAGGCTTTCGGCCTGCCTTACGGCGAACTCCTGGCACTCTCGATCGGCGGTTTCATCTCGTTCGGCCTGTTCTCCATTCCCGCCGGCTGGCTCGGCGACCGCTGGAGCCGGCACAAGATGATGACGATCTTCTTCTTCGGCATTGGCAGCGCCACCATGCTCACCGGGCTGGCCCAGGCGCCGTGGCAGATCGCCGTCGGCCTCACTGCCATGGGCCTTTTCGCCGCCATCTATCACCCGGTCGGTGGCGCGCTGCTGGTGGCCAATGTCGAGAAGATGGGCCGTGACCTCGGCATCAACGGCGTGTGGGGCAATATGGGCGTGGCGCTGGCGGCGTTGATCACCGGCGGCCTGGCGCAATGGCTCGGCTGGCGCGCGGCTTTCTTCGTGCCCGGCGCGGCGGCGCTGATCGCCGGCGTGTTCTGGCTGATCATGGTGCCGAACCGCCCGAGTGCCGGCAAGGCAGCGGCCAAGAAGGCCGTGGATGTGCCGCGTGACGTGGTGATCCGCGCCTTCGTGGTGCTGTCCCTGGTGACGATTGCCGGCGGCATCACCTTCAATGCCGGCACCGTGTCGCTGCCGAAATTGTTCGAGGAACAGCTTCAGTTCGGTGCGCTCAGCACCTTCGGCATCGGCATCACCGCCGCCCTGGTCTACACCTTCGGCGCCATGGCGCAGCTCATCATCGGCAATATCATCGACAAGCTGCCGCTGCGCAAAGTGTTCGTGCCGGTGGCGGCCTTGCAGGCGCCGTGCTTCTTCCTCGCCGGCTGGGCGGTGGGCTGGCCGCTGCTCGGCTTCGCCGCCGGCATTATGTTCGCGCTGTTCGGTCAGGTGACGATCAACGACGCGATGATCGCGCGCTACACGTCGGATTCCTGGCGCGCCCGGGCCTTCTCGATCCGCTACGTGATGTCGTTCACCGCCAGCGCGCTCGCCGTGCCGCTGATCTCATTCCTGCATACCCGCACAGGCAATTTCGAGGCGGTGTATACCGTGCTGGCGGTGCTGGGCGTGTTCATCTTCCTCGGCTCGCTGGCCTTCCCGCACCGGCCCGAGGAGATCGCGCCCGCCGCCACGCAAGCGGCGGAGTAGGGCTTACTCCGCCGGGTGCGGCGCCGGATGATGTCCGGCGTCGTGACCAGGGCCATGTTCGTCCGAAGGCTTCACGGCCATCTTGCTGCGGTCGCGGGCCAGGATGGTGTAGGCGGTGGGTACCACGAACAGCGTCAGCAGGGTGCCGAGCGACAGGCCGCCGACGATCACCAGGCCGATCTGATTGCGGCTTTCCGCACCGGCACCCATGGCCATGGCCAGCGGCAGAGCGCCCAGCACCATCGCCGCCGTGGTCATCAGGATGGGGCGCAGGCGCAACGCCGCCGCCTCGATCACGGCGTCAAACCGCGAGCGGCCCTGTTCCTGGAGCTGGTTAGCGAATTCCACGATCAGAATGCCGTTCTTGGTGATCAGGCCGACAAGAGTCACCAATCCCACCTGGCTGTAGATGTTCATGGTGCCGCCGCCATATTTCAGCGCCAGCAGCGCGCCGGTCATGGAAAGCGGCACGGTGAGCATGATGATGAACGGGTCGATGAAGCTTTCGAACTGCGCCGCCAGCACCAGGTAGATGAAGGCCAGCGCCAGGATGAAGGTGAAGTAGATGTCGCCGGAGGCCTGCTTGAATTCGCGCGACTGGCCGTTGTAGTCGATCTGCACGCCGCGCGGCAGCACGGCGCGTACAGCTTCCTCAAGCTGCGCCAGGGCTTCACCTTCGGAATAGCCCGGCGCCACGTTGGCGGTGATATCGGCGGCGCGAAGCTGGCTCATGCGGGTGAGCTCGCGGGCACTCAAGGATTCCCGCACAGTGACCAGATTGGAAAGCTGCACCATCTGGCCCGACGAGCCGCGCACATAGATCTTGGAGAGGTCGTCCGGGTTGGCGCGGTCGACATCCGCCACCTGCACGATCACGTCATACTGCTTGCCATTCTGCTTGAAGCGCGTCACCTGGCGGCCACCCAGCATGGTTTCCAGCGTGCGACCGATGGTATCGACCTCGACGCCCATATCCGCCGCCTTGTCGCGGTTCACCGAAACCTTGACCTCCGGCTTGTTCAGCTTCAGGCGGGTATCGACATTGGCCAAAGCCGGATATTTTTCGGCCTCCACCAGCACCATCGCGACCATGCGATTCAGTTCGTCGTAATCGACATTGGCCTGCAGCACGATCCATACTGCCGGCGAACGGAGATTCTGGCCCAGCGAACGCGGGTTGTCGGCGAAGCCCTGCACGCCGGCCAATTCGCGCATCTTCGGGTTCAACTGCGTGACGATTTCCTGCTGCTTGCGCTTGCGCTGGTCCCAATGAGCAAGGCGGGTGAAGGAAACGCCCTGCGACACGATGGGATTGCCTGAGACGACGAAGCGCGCCTCGGCTTCCGGCACGCCCTCCATGATCTTCTCGACCTGGCGGGCATACTTTTCCATGTAATTGATCGTGGCGCCTTCAGGGCCGTTGAACGAACCCACAATGGTGCCGCGATCCTCCACCGGCGAGAGTTCCGGCTTCAACTGCTTGAACACGAAATAGCTGCTGCCGGCGAAGCCGATGCCGATCAGGATCACCAGCCAGCGGACCTTGAGCGTGCTGCCGAGCAGGCGGCGATAGCCGTTGGTGATGCCATTCAGCACATTCTCGACGACATTATAGAAAAAGCTGTGGTTGGTTTCGTGCTTCAGCAGACGGCCGCACATCATCGGGCTGAGCGTCAATGCGACGAAGCCGGAGACCAGCACGGCGCCGGCCAGGGCCCAGGCGAATTCGGTGAACAGACGGCCCGTGGTGCCGCTCATGAAGCCGATGGGGGCATACACGGCAGCCAGGGTCAGCGTCATCGCCACCACGGCGAAACCGATTTCCTTGGCGCCCTTGAAAGCGGCATCCAGCGGCGCCATGCCTTCCTCGATATGGCGATAGATGTTTTCCAGCACCACGATGGCATCGTCCACCACCAGGCCGATGGCCAGCACCATGGCAAGCAAGGTGAGGGTGTTGATGGTGAAACCAAGCGCCAGCATGATGGCGAAGGCGCCCATCAGCGAGGCGGGGATGGTGACCACCGGAATCAGCGTGGCGCGGATGTTGCGCAGGAACAGGAACACCACCGCCACCACCAGCAACACAGCTTCGCCAATAGTGCGGTAGACCGACTTGATCGAGGCTTCGATGAATACCGAGGTATCGTAGGCGACTTCGGCGCGCATGCCGTCGGGCAGGTTCTCCAGGATATCGGGCAGGGCCTCGCGCACGCCGCGCGAGATATCCAGCGGGTTGGCCACCGCCTGCTTGACGATACCGAGCGACACGGCAGGCTTGCCGTTGAACCGCACGCTGACACGCTCGTCCAGAGGCCCGACCTCGGCGCGGCCGACATCGCGCACGCGCACCGGATAGCCGTTGACCTCGCGGACAATGATGGCGCCGAACTGTTCCGCCGTGCGCAGGTCGGTTTCCGACAGCACGGTGAATTCCATATTCTGGCTCTCGATGCGGCCGGCTGGCACTTCCACATTCTGCCGGCGCAGCGCGCCTTCCACATCCTGCGGCGTCATATTGTAGGCGGCGAGGCGGGCGGCATCGAGCCATAGCCGCATGGCATAGCGGCGCTCGCCGAAGATGCGGGCTTCCGCCACGCCGGCGATGGATTGCAGCCGGTCCTTCACATAGCGATCGGCGTAATCGGTGAGTTCCAGCGAGGTATGGCGCTCGGACGAGAAGGCGATGAACAGCACCGGCTGGGCATCGGCTTCCACCTTGGAAACGATGGGCTCGTCGATTTCAGGCGGCAGCTTGCCACGCACACGGCTGACGCGGTCGCGGACGTCATTGGCGGTGGATTCCGCGTCGCGCGACAGCTTGAAGCGCACCACTACCAGGCTGCGTTCCTGGCGCGTGATCGAGCGCAGGAAGTCGATGCCTTCGATGCCGGCGATGGATTCCTCCAGCACGCGCGTCACCTGGCTCTCGATCACCTCGGCGCTGGCGCCGCGATAGACGGTTTCCACCAGCACCACCGGCGGATCGATATTGGGATATTCGCGCACAGTGAGGCGGGTGAACGACACCAGGCCGATCAGCACCACCACCAGGCTCAGCACGGTGGCGAAAACCGGGCGGCGGATGCAAAGGTCGGAGATCCCCATGCTCAGCTACCCTTGATCTCGGTGGCGCGGACATACTGGCCGTCGCGCAGCTTCACCGCGCCCTCGACCACGATGGGTTCACCGGCCTTGAGGCCTTCCATGATTTCGACTTCGCCATCGCGGCGCAGGCCCGGCTTCACCTTGGTCTGCACCGCCCTGCCATCCACCACGCGCAGTACGTAGATATCGCGGCCCGCCGGCACCAGCGCGGTTTCCGGCACCAGCACGGCGTTGGCGCGGTCTTCCACCACCAGGGTGACGCGGGCGAACATGCCAGGGCGCAGCTTCTTTTCCGGGTTGGGCAGGCGGGCGCGCAGGATCGCGGCGCGGCCATTCGGGTCAATTGCCGGATCGATGGCGAATACGGTGCCATCGAAGGTCGGGCCAGGCATGGCATCCAGTCGCACACGCACATTCTGGTTCACGGCGATGAGATGCGCGTTGATTTCCGGGATGCGGAAATCGACCTTCAACTGCTCGATGCTTTCGATGTTGACCATCGCCTGGCCGGGATTGACGTAATCGCCGACGCTGACCTGGCGCAGGCCGACCACGCCATCGAACGGCGCCAGCAATGTGCTCTTGTCCAGCGTTGCCTGAGCGAGTGCCAGGGCGGCTTCGTCGGTCTGCAGCTTGGCGGTGGCTTCATCGCGGGCCCGCTGGGTGCCGGCACCCTTGCCATAGAGTTCCTCGGCGCGGCCGAAATTGGCGCGGCTCAACGCGATATTGGCGCGGGCCTGGGCGACTTGCGCCCGCGCGATGCTGGCATCCAGCCGCACCAGCGGCATGCCGCGCTTCACCGGCTGGCCTTCCTCGAACAGGATTTCGGTGATACGGCCGGCGATCTCGGGCCGCAGGATCACGGATTCATTGGAGCGCAGGCTGCCCACGGCTTCGATCTGCTGGCGGGCATTGCCGATGCGCGGGATCCGCACATCCACGGGGATCGGATTGCGCGCTGTACCCTGCTGCCCGGCACCGCCTTGCGGGGCCTGTGGCGCGGCAGCGGAAGCGCCCGGCGTCGCCTGGGCGATCATCTCGCGCAGCTGCGGGCCATAGAACATCCATCCGGCGCCACCGGCTACCAAAAGCGCCAGTACGCCCAAGCCAAAAGCCTTTTTCATCGACGACCTGTTCCCCTAGCGCCAGCCGGTGGGGAGACAACGGCAGCGCGAAATTCTATGCAACCTGGATTACTATACTGTATGGTTCAGAAATTGGTAGTTCAAAAGGCGTGGAATGGCCGGGAAACGAGTGCAAGACTCCGTGAACGGACAGCGACGGCGCGGCAGGCCCGCTGATGCCGGCAAGCATGCCGAAATTCTTGATGTCGCGACGCAGGTTTTCCTCGAGCGCGGCTATAATGCCACCAGCATGGACCTGATCGCGCGCCGCGCCCGCGTGTCTAAAATAACCATATACGCGCATTTCTCGAGCAAGGAGACTTTGTTCGCGTCGATCATCGATGCGCTGGCTGGCAAGCTGACTCAGGGTATCCAGCGGCTGGTTTGTGACGGCTTGCCGCCGGAGCAGGCGCTTCAGCAGGTTGGCCGCGCCTATCTCAAGCTGGCACTGGCGCCGGGTTCCCTGGCCTTGCACCGGCTGGTGGTGGCGGAATCGGCGCGCGTGCCGGGGCTGGGCAAGATCATCCACCGCAGCGGCCCGCATCCTATTGTCGCGACCCTGGCGAAATACCTGAAAGGCCGGCCGGAGCTGCGTATCAGCGATCCCGCCCTGGCGGCGGAACAGTTCCTCGGCATGGTGCTGGGGCATACCCAGCTTGGGCTGCTGCTCGGCGCAAGGCCGGCGGCGGCGACACGGGCGAATATAGACCGCATGGTCGATCACGCCGTCGGCGTGTTCCTCAGCGGCTGTCGCGTCTAAAGCTAGCTGCGGTTCTTGCCGATCGGGAAGGGCAGGTCTGGGTCATCCTCGCCGCCGCGCGCCACCACCTGCGGGCGGGCAGCGCCCATGGCCTGGCTTAAGACCTGCGACGACACTTCCGCCGCGATGCGCGAGGCGATTTCGCCCGAGACCTGCGCGGCCACCTTGGCAGCGACCTGGGCGGCAATCTGGGCCGGCGAGGGGGCGCCATTGCCGGCGGGAGGCGTGGCGGTTGTCGCCAGTACCGGGAGTATCGGCGCAACCGGCGCGGCGTCGTTGTTGCCCGGGCGCTCTTCCAGGCGCCGGATGAATTCCTGGATGATGCGGCGGTACAATTCGTCCTTCAGCACCGCGTCTTCTTCGCCCTGGTTGATCGACGGGTTGTCGTTCACTTCGATCACCACCACGCCCTTGGGCGTCTGCTTCAGGTCGACGCCATAGAGGCCGTCGCCGATCAGGTTGGCGGCTTTCAGCGCCATCTGCACGATCTCGTCGGGCGCCTGCTCCACCGGCAGGGTGCGGAAGCCGCCCTCGGTGAAACGGCCGCCCTCGCCATGCTTCACCACCTGCCAATGGCCGCGCGACATGAAATACTGGCAGGCATAGATCGGCTGGCCGCGCAGGATGCCGATGCGCCAGTCGAAATCGGTGTAGAGATATTCCTGCGCCAGGATCACATCGGACTCACGCAGCAGCCGCCCGGCACCTTCCAGCAATTGCGTTCGGTTGTCGGCCTTGATGATGCCCCGCGAGAAGCTGCCATCCGGAATCTTTAGGATGACGGGATAGGGGATTTCCTGCTCCACCGCCTCGATGCCGCTCTTGTCCAGCACCACGGTCTTGGGCGTCGGGATCTTGTTCGCTTTCAGCAGTTCGGCGAGATAGACCTTGTTGGTACAGCGCAGGATCGAGGTCGGGTCGTCGATCACCGCCATGCCTTCCTTCTCCGCGCGCTTGGCGAAGCGGTAGGTATGATGGTCGAGCGCCGTGGTTTCGCGGATGAACAGCGCGTCGTACTCCGCCAGTTCGGCGTAATCCTTCTTCTCGATCAGTTCGACTTCCACGCCCATCTGCTCGCCGATGCGCATGAATTTCTGCAACGTGCGGCGGTCGGAAGGCGGCAGCACTTCGGCCGGGTTGTGCAGCACGGCCAGCGAATATTTCGCCACGCTCTTGGCCTTTGGCGCGCGCCAGCCAGCCCGCGTGTAGGCATCCAGCGCATGCTCGAAGAATTCCTGCTGTTCCGGCTTCAGGTCGGCCAGCGCCATCGGGCGGATCGAGGCGATATGCCAGCCATCTTCCGGCGAGATATTAAGCTTCAGCAGCGGGCAGCGGAATTCATCGAACACGCGCCGCGCCAGATCGGGGAAGCGCAGGTCATCGCTGCGGCCGAAGAAAATGTTGATCGAGAATGGCGCGGTGGGCACCATCACCAGCTTCTTGAGCTGCTGCACCAGCAATTCATCGAGTTCCGGCAGCGCATGCGTGTAGATGCTGCGCTCGCGCAGTTCCAGGATGGTCTTGACGCTGGGGATTACCTTCTGGTTCCGCGCCTCGGCCAGCAGCGAGCAGTAATAGCCGTAGCCGAGATAGGAATAATCCTTCGACAGGTTGATGATCTTGGCGCGCTTGTCCTGCACCAGATCCGGCCGGGTGATGAATTCCCGGTTGTTGAGCACCAGGCATCCCGGATTGCGGTAATGGAACTGGGTTTTGCGCTCGACGATGATGACGTGCATTTGGGTCTCTAGCTGCGGGCGGCGAGGCGCTTGGTAAGACGCAGGGCATCGGCCCCGTCCTGGTAATAGCGCCTCAGGCGGCCGGTTTCTTCATAGCCGGATTCGCGATAGAGCGCGAGGGCGGCTTTGTTACGGTCTGCGACTTCCAGGCGCATCTCGTCGGCGCCTATTTTTCGGGCGGTTTGCTCAAGAGCGGTCAGCAGCCGCCGGGCCAGGCCTTGGCCGCGCCAGTCCGGATGCACGGCGATGGAATAAAGCCGCGCCGCTGCCGTGTCGGCCCTGGTGAAGATCAGCCCGGCGGCGGCGAGCCGGCCGCTCGTTTCCATCACCCGCAGATGGGCGCGCGGCGAGGCTAGCGCGCGGGCGTAGGAACGGCGGGAAAAGCGGTCGGTGGCGAAGCAGGTTTCTTCCAGCGCCACCAGGGCATCGAGATCGGCGGCCGTGGCGGGGCGCAGATGAGGCTTGCCCGCCGCCGCCGACTTGCCTAAGCCTGATACTGATTTTGCCGCCACTGGACCCGTCATGCCCTTGTCTATTGTTGATGATCCTAGCCGCGCTCTGTGGCGAAACAAGGGCAAGCTGACGCTGGCGTTTTTTCTGCTCGCGCTGCCGGCGCTGCCTGTCCGCGCAGCCGAACCGGCGAAACCGGCCCAGAACCAACCGGCCCAGAATGTAGATGAGCGGCCTTGCCGCTCGCGCGATGCCTATTGCCAGGGCTATGTTGCCGGCATCCTTGATTCGCTGCGGATCGCTGGCAATGTCTGCCTGCCGGATGCGGTGCCGGGCCCAAGAGTGGAGTTCATCGTGCGCGACTGGCTGGCGCTCAATCCTGCCCTGGTATCCCAGGCTGGCGCCGAACTGATCGCAAATGCCCTGCGAAAGTCGTTTCCATGCAAATAGTCCGTGGCCCAGGCGAGAACCGGGGCGATAACCGGGGCGATAACCGGGGGGAAGAGCCGGAGAAGGAGGCAGCAGAGGCCGCCGACATGCAGGCCTTCGCCTGGCTGCTGTATCATAACCGGCCCGACCTGCCGGTGATCTTCAAATGGCTGGTCGGTATCAACGTGGCGGCCTTCGTCGCCCTGGTGCCGCTCGGCGGCGGGCTGATCGAGGCCAATTCATCAGTGCATCTGGCCTGGGGGGCCAATTTCGGCCCGGCCATTGCCGGCGGCCAGTATTGGCGCCTGCTCACCGCCGCCTTCCTGCATTTCGGCCTGATCCATCTCGGCTTCAACATGATGGCGTTGTGGAGCCTGGGCGGCCTGGCGGAACGGCTCTATGGCCGCTGGCCGTTTCTGGTGATCTATCTCGGCGCTGCGGTGATCGGCAGCCTCGCCAGTGTCTATTTCAGCCCCGACCGCACGGTGAGCGCCGGTGCCTCCGGCGCCATCTTCGGCCTGGGCGGCGCGCTGGCCAGCTTCTGGCTGCGCAACGGCAAGGCGGTGCCCTTGAGCGTGCTGCGCGGGCAATGGGTGAACCTGGCGCTGTTCATCGGCTTCTCGGTCTATATGGGCATCACCGCCACCGGCATCGACAATGCCGCCCATGGCGGCGGCTTCGTCGGCGGCGCCCTGCTGGGCTATCTGCTTACCGCGCCGCTGCAGCGTCCGGGCATCGCCGGGCCGCGCCAGCTTGGTTTAGGGATCGCCGCTATTCTGCTGGCCCTGGCCGTGATCCTGCCGATCCTGCCAGAACCGGCCTACCGCTATCCAGCGGAACAGCCTATCGCCGATGCCATCGACTCAGCCTTCCGCGAGGATGCGCGGTTGGCGGATGTATCGAAAAAGCTGAACGAGGAACGTACCAAGCTGACGCCGCAGGCCTACCGCCAGCGCATCGAGAGCGAACTGCTGGAGCCCTGGCGCGAGGTGGCACGCAGCCTCAATGGTTACGATCCACGCCCGGAAAGCCGGCTCGCCGAACGGCTGCTGGCGGCGCAGAATTATGCCGGGCTGCGGGTGAAGCTGTATGAGAGCTATGCCGCCGGCCTGCGCGGTGATCGCGCCCGGTTGCGGGAAGCGGAGGCGATTGCCGAGCAGTTGAAGCCGGCAATCGCCGCCATCAAGCGCAGCCTGGAGCCGCGCTAGGCATAGTTCAGGCCTTCGCCACCACTTCGGCGATGGCCTTGCCGACATCCTGGGTGTTGGCCTGACCGCCCATGTCGGGCGTGCGCGGGCCGGCCACCAGCACTTCCTCGATGGCTTTCAGGATGGCGTCGGCGGCCTTCTGGTGGCCGAGATGCTCCAGCATCATGGCGCCGGACCAGACCTGGGCAATCGGGTTGGCGACGCCCTTGCCGGCGATATCCGGCGCCGAACCATGCACCGGCTCGAATAGCGACGGAAACGCGCCTTCCGGGTTCAGGTTGGCGGACGGCGCGATGCCGATGGTGCCGGTGCAGGCGGGGCCGAGATCCGACAGGATGTCGCCGAACAGATTCGAGCCGACCACGACGTCGAACCAGTCCGGGTGCAGCACGAAATGCGCCGTCAGGATGTCGATATGGAATTTGTCGACCCGCACATCGGGATACTTCTTCGCCATCTCGACGACGCGCTCATCCCAATAGGGCATGGTGATCGAGATGCCGTTCGACTTGGTGGCCGAGGTGAGATGCTTCTTCGGCCGCTTCTGCGCCAGGTCGAAGGCGAATTTCAGGATGCGGTCCGTGCCCGTGCGGGTCAGGAACGTTTCCTGGACGACGAATTCGCGGTCGGTGCCGCCAAACATGCGGCCGCCGACCGAGGAATATTCGCCCTCGGTATTCTCGCGCACGACATAGAAATCAATGTCGCCCGGCTTGCGGTTGGCCAGCGGCGAGGGGATGCCCGGCATCAGCCGCACCGGGCGGAGATTCACATACTGGTCGAACTCGCGGCGCCACTTGATCAGCGAGCCCCAGAGCGAGATATGGTCCGGCACCTTCTCGGGCCAGCCGACGGCACCGAAGAAGATGGCGTCATGGCCGCCGATCTGCTGCTTCCAGTCCTCCGGCATCATCATGCCGTGCTTCAGGTAGTAGTCGCAGCTCCAGTCGAAACTGTCGAAGCTGAAGTCGATGCCGAAACGGCGTGCCGCCGCATCGAGTACACGCAGGCCTTCCGGCACCACTTCCTTGCCGATGCCGTCGCCTGGGATAACCGCTATTCTGTGAGCCATGATCTCTGCTTTGCCTCTATTGCACTGACAACTGGGGTTGCACTGAAAACCGGTCAGTCGGCGTATTGCCCCGCCGCGTTGATGATCGGCGCCCACTTGGCGATCTCGCTGTCGAGGTGGCTGCGCAAGGCCGCCGGGGTGGCGCGCTCGGCCGCCACCGGCGTGGTGCCGATATCGTTGAAACGCTTTACCAGATCGGGCTCATGCAGCGCCACCTTCAAGGCGGCCGAGAGCCGCTCGACGATGGCTGCCGGCGTACCCTTCGGCGCATAGAGGCCGTGCCAGACATTGACCTCGAAGCCCTTTAGCCCGGCCTCGTCGGCGGTCGGCAGGTCGGGAAGTTGCGGGATGCGGGTGAGCGTGGTGGCGGCGTAGGCCTTCACCTTGTTGGTGCGGATCTGGCTGGTGGTGTTGGTGGTCTGGTCGCAGGTCAGGTCCAGTGTCTTGCCCAGTAAATCCTGCATCACCGGCGCGTTGCCGCGATAGCTCACGGTGTTGAGCTGCGCCTTGGTGGCGCTCATGAACAGCATGCCACAGAGATGCGAGGCGGCGCCGATGCCGGCATTGCCATAGCTCACCTTGCCGCCTTCCTTCTGCACATAGGCGATCAGTTCGGCCAGGTTGTTCGGCGGCAGGTCGTCGCGGCCGATAATGGTCATGGGCGCATCGGTGAGCAGGCCGATGGGGGCGAAGGCGGTCTTGGTGTCGTAAGGCAGCTTGCGGTACAGCGTCGCGGCGGTGGAGATGCCGACATGGTGCACCAGCAGGGTATGACCGTCCGGCTCGGCGGTGGCGACCCGGTTGGCGCCGATGGTGCCGCCCGCACCGGTGGCATTCTCCACCACGATCTGGGCGCCGCCGAGCTGCTTCGAGAGGCCCTGCGCGGTGAGACGGCCGACCGTATCCGTGGCGCCGCCGGCAGCAAACGGCACGATGATGGTGATGGTCCGGCTCGGGTAGTTAGCCTGGGCCGAAGCCTCGAATGGGGCAGCCAGCAATAAGGCGACCGTGGCGATCCATGCTGCGCGCATCTCGATTTTCCTCCTGATTATCCCGGTTTTCCCTCGGCTGCTTTGGCCGGGGCTTTTGTCTTTCCGGGGTTGAGACTAGGGTTTCGCCAAAGCCGCCCGCAAATGCCGATCCAGCTTCATTCAATGCCGGATTGGCATAATGGGGCAGGAGGGGGAGAGCCTTGGAAATCACCTGGCTGGAGGATTTCGTCGCCCTGGCGGAGCATATGAACTTCTCTCGCGCCGCCGCCGCGCGCCAGGTGACGCAGCCGGCTTTCGGCCGCCGCATCTCGGCGCTGGAACGCTGGGTCGGGGCGCCGCTGGTCGACCGCGAGACGCATCGCCTCAGCCTCACCGCCGCCGGGGCACAGTTCCTGCCGGTAGCCGAGGAAACCATCCGCCGCCTGCGCCAGGGGCGGCGTGAAGCATTGGACGCCGCCAATATCGCGGCCTCCCTGCGTTTTGCCGCCACCAATGCCCTGGCGCTGACCTTCTTTCCCGCTTGGCTGCGGCAACTCGGCGCTTCAGTATCCACCAGCGCCATCAACCTGGTGGCCGACAACATGCAGGGCTGCGAGCAGATCATGCTGGATGGCCAGGCGCAGTTCCTGCTCTGCCATTACCACCCGGCGGCGGCGACAAGGTTGAACCCGAACGACTTCGCTTCCGTGCGGCTGGGCATGGACATGCTGGTGCCGGTGACGGCGCCGGATGGGGCAGGGATGCCCCGGCATGCCTTGCCAGGCAGTCCTGAGCAGCCGGTGTCTTATCTGGCGTTCAGCGAGCAATCCGGCATGGGCCGCATCCTGGCGGCAAGCTGGGCCCAGGATGGCTGCGCGGCACATCTCAAACCGGTGTTTACCTCACATGTGGCGGTGGTGCTGAAATCGCTAGCCGCCGATGGCCGCGGCGTTGCCTGGGCGCCTTTGAGCCTGGTGGCCGAGGATCTCGCCGCAGGCCAGAATCTGGTCCGCGCCGGGCCTGGGGCCTGGGACATCGCCATGGAAATCCGCCTCTACCGCCCGCGCGCGCGGCAGAACGGCAATGCCGAAGCCTTCTGGAAAATGCTCAAAGAGGTGGAGGCCTCATAGCCACTACGGCTAGGTGCTGGATGCGGCCCCCTCATACCTAAAGCCGTCATGGTACGCGGAGGCGTACCATCCACGCGTTTTTTGTTGATTTGTTAGGAAGTAAAAGCACTCGTGGATGGTCGGCCTGCGCCGACCATGACGACTATGTTTTTTTAATCTGGCCGGAATAGACAACCCAAAAGCTAAACCGGACTGCCACCGGTATAAGTGCGGAGGCCTAAAGCGCGATCAGCGCGTCGCGGTGCGTGACGCTGCGGCTGGTGCTGTCGAAGCGCATCAGGTCTTCGCCGATCAGCACCGGGCCGGCGAAATCGGCGCGCACTTCATCCAGCAGCTTGGCGCGGTCGAACACCACCGGCACGAAATGATTGAGGATCAGGCATTTCGCCTGGGCCTCACGCGCCACCTTGCCGACCTCGGTGGAAAGCGTGTGGTAGGCGGCGACATTCTGGATGGTTTCCGGCCCACGCACGCCGGGCAGGGCCAGCATCTCGCGGTGGATGAAGCATTCATGCACCAGGGCGTCGGCGCCTTTGGCTGCCGCGATGAGTTCAGGGCAATAGGCGGTATCACCGCTGAACGCCACGCGGTGCCTGCCGTCGTCGAACACATAGCCGAAGGCCGCCGTCACCGGCTGGTGCCGCACGGCAATCGCGGTGATGCTGAGGGCGCCGTCGCGGATCACGTCGCCATCCTGCAACTCGGTAACGTCGAGTTGCAGGGCCGTGGTGGAGGGCCGCTTCTCATGGGCAATGCGGGCGTCGAGTTCGGGTTTCCACAGGGCCATCAGACCGGCGGCATAGGCCTTGGTGCCGCGCGGGCCATAGATGCGCTGTGGCTTGTCGCGGCCCTGGTGCCAGGAGGAAACGATCAGTTGGTAGAGATCGACCAGATGATCGGAATGCAGATGGGTGAGGAACAAGGCCTCAATGCGCTTGCCGGCCGAACCGGCGCCGATCAGCCGCTGCGTTACGCCGGAGCCGCAATCGACCAGGTAATGCTTATCCTGCCAGTCCAGCAGGCTGGCGGGGCCATAGCGGTCGGTGGAGACTTGCGGGCAGCCGGTGCCGAGCAGCGTGACTTGCATGATCAGCGCCGCAGCCTGAGGAACGGCACCAGCTCGCCGGCCTTTACCGGCGGCGCCAGGGCAGGGCGGATCACCAGGCCATCGGCATCGGTGAGCAGCCGGAGCATCGAACTGTCCTGTTTCGACGAGGCATCCACTACCAGGCGGCCATCGGCCTCCTGGCGCAGCCGGGCACGCAGGTAATCCTCGCGCTTGTCATTCGCCGCCAGATCGGTGGCGCTGGGCACCAGTTCGGTCTGCACGGTCCAGTCCTGGCCGAGCATGGCAAGGATCGCAGGGCGCAGAAAAAGCTGCCCACAGACCATGGCCGAGACCGGATTGCCGGGCAGACCGAGCAAAGGGATGCTGCCCTTGTCGCGCAGATCAGCGCGACCGAACATCAGCGGCTTGCCCGGGCGCATGGCGATTTTCCAGAAGTCGATGCCGCCGCCGCCGGTGCCAAGCACCTTGTGGATCAGATCATGCTCGCCGACGCTGGCGCCGCCGAGCGTGATCAGCAGATCGCAGCCGGCAGCCGCTTCCGCCTTGGCGCGAAGGTCGGCTTCGGTGTCGCGTGCGATGCCGAGATCGACGGCCTCGCCGCCGGCTTCCCTCACCAGCGCGCAGATGCCGAAATTGTTCGACGAGACGATCTGGTTTGGGCCGATCGGATCGCCAGGACGGGCCAGTTCATCGCCGGTGGCCAGCACGGCGATGCGCGGCTTGCGCCGTACCGCCAGCCAGGGCCGGTTCATGGCGGCGGCCAATGCGATGTCGGTGGGGCCAAGCTGGCGGCCTGCCGGGATCAGCAGGTCGCCTTCGGAGAAATCCAGGCCGGCGCGGCGGATCCACTGCCCCGGCTTCGGCGCCTCGCGCACGGTGAGCAGGCCATCGGCGCCCAAATCCGCGTCTTCCTGGATCACAATGGCATCGGCGCCATCAGGCAGCGGCGCACCGGTGAAGATGCGCACGGTTTCGCCCAAGCCGACTGCGCCTTCGAAGCGAGCACCGGCGGCGACCGCGCCAATCGGCGTCAGCGTGGTGGGGATAGTGCCGAGATCGGCCTGCCGTGCCGCCCAGCCATCCATGGCGCTGACGGCGAAGGGCGGCTGGGTGCGGCGCGCGGTCAGCGCTTCGGCCAGCACGCGGCCCAGGCCATCCGCCAGCGCCACCGTCTCAGCCGGCATGCGCGGCAGCGCGGCCAGGATGCGGGCGCGGGCGTCACTCACCGGTATCATGGGCTGGCCGGTATCATTTGGCCTCGAAGGTGCCGGACTTGCCGCCGGATTTATGCAGCAGGCGCAGGTCGGTGATGGTCATGCCGCGATCCACCGCCTTCACCATGTCGTAGAGCGTCAGCGCCGTCACGCTGGCGGCGGTCAGCGCCTCCATCTCCACGCCGGTCTTGCCCTTGAGCTTGCAGGTGGCGGTGATGTCGATGCAGTTCTGCCGGCGCAACGGCTTCAGTTCCACCGTCACCTTGGTCAACGCCAGCGGATGGCAGAGCGGGATCAGCTCATGGGTGCGCTTGGCCGCCATGATGCCGGCAATGCGCGCGGTGGCCAGCACGTCGCCCTTCGGCGCGTTGCCGGAAAGGATCAGCTTCAACGTCGCCGCCTGCATATGCACGCGGGCACCGGCCACCGCCACGCGCTCGGTCTCGGCTTTGTCTGACACATCGACCATATGGGCATGGCCCTGGTCGTCGAGATGCGAGAGCTTCGGCTTGTTTTTCGCCATGGTCACTCTGCTTTGCCGGTCAGCAGCAACTGCGTTGCCGCGCGCACGTCCGGCTGGCGCATCAGGCTTTCGCCGACCAGGAAGCAATGCGCGCCGATCCGCGCCATGCGGTCGAGATCGGCCTTGGTGTAGAGGCCGGACTCCGATACCAGCGTGTAGCCTGCCGGCACCAGCGCGGACAGCGCCTCGGACGTGGCGAGGCTCACTTCCAGCGTCTTGAGATTGCGGTTGTTGACACCAAGCAGCTTGGATTTCAGCTTCAGCGCCCGCTCGGTCTCGGCGGCATCATGCACTTCCACCAGCACATCCAGGCCGAAGGCAATCGCCGCGTCTTCCAGTTCGGCGGCCTGGGCATCGCTCAGAGCGGCCATGATCAGCAGGATGCAATCGGCGCCGAGCGCGCGCGCTTCCGCCACCTGGTAGGTGTCGAGCATGAAATCCTTGCGGATGATCGGCAAGGGCACGGCGGCGCGGGCCTGGCGCAGATATTCGTCACTGCCTTGAAAATACGGTACGTCGGTGAGCACGCTGAGGCAGGCGGCGCCGCCATCCTGATAGGCGCGGGCAAGGCTCGGCGGATCGAAGTCGGCGCGGATCAGGCCCTTGGACGGCGAGGCCTTCTTGATCTCGGCGATCAGGCCATAGCCGCCGGCGGCAACCTTGGCCTTGAGCGCGGCATGGAAGCCGCGCGGCGCCACGGTCAGGCGTGCCTCGGCTTCCACGTCAGCATAGCTCTTGGCCGCCTTGGCTTTGGCGATATGCACCAGCTTGTCGGCGCAGATCTTGGCCAGCACGTCACTCACGGGCGGCCTCCGGCAAGCTTTCGTGGGTGATCTCGACGAGCTTCGCCAGCGCGGCGCGGGCCTTGCCGCTGTCGATCGTCTCGGCCGCCAGTTTCGCACCATCCTTGAGATTGGCCGCGCGGCCGGCGATCACCAGGGCGGCGCCGGCATTCAGCAGCACGATATCGCGGAAGGCATTCTTGTCGCCGTTCAGCACGCCGCGCAACGCCACGGCATTGGTCACCGGATCGTCGCCCTTGAGCAGGTCGAATGGCACGCGCGAGAGGCCGGCATCTTCCGGCACCACCTCGAAATCGCTGACCACGCCGTTGTTTAGTTCGGACACATAGGTCGGGCCGGTGAGGGTCATCTCATCCAGGCCATCGGAACCATGCATGACCCAGACGCGCTCGGAACCGAGCTTGCCCATCACTTCCGCCAGCGGCCGCACCCATTGCTTGGCGAACACGCCAAGCAGTTGCCGCTTCACGAAAGCCGGATTGGAAAGGGGGCCGAGCAGGTTGAAAATGGTGCGGGTGCCGAGTTCGACGCGGGTCGGGCCGACATGGCGCATGGCACCGTGATGCCGTGGCGCCATCAGGAAGCCGACGCCGGCTTCATGGATGGCCTTTTCGATCAGCCGCAGGTCGCAATCGATATTGACGCCCAGCGCGGTCAGCACATCCGCGGCACCGGTCTTCGATGACAGCGCGCGGTTGCCATGCTTGGCCACCGGCACACCGGCTCCGGCCACCACCAGCGCCGAGCAGGTGGAGACGTTCCAGGTGCCCTTGGCATCGCCGCCGGTGCCAACGATGTCGATGGCGTTATCCGGCGCCTTCACGCTGGTGACTTTCGCGCGCAGGGTCAGTGCGCCGCCGGTAATCTCGTCCACCGTCTCGCCGCGCACGCGCAAGGCCATCAGGAAGCCGCCCATCTGCGATGGCGTGGCGTTGCCCGACATCATCACGTCGAAGGCGAGGCGGGAATCCTCGACGCTGAGGGAAGCGCCGCCGGCCACCTGATTGAGCAGGCGCTTGAAGCTGTCGACGTCTGCGCTCATGCCGCCTGGCCCTGGCTAGCTTGAGCTTTGACGGCTTTCTCCAGCATCTCGTCCTCGACGCCCAGGCCGCAGCCGCGCAGGAAATTCGCCAGCATGCGCAGGCCATGCTCGGAGGCGATGCTTTCGGGATGGAACTGCACGCCATGCACCGGCAGGGCGGCATGGGCCAGGCCCATCATCACGCCATCCTCGGCATAGGCATTGCCGCGCAGCGAATTCGGCAGGGTTTCGGGCGCCACGGTCAGCGAATGGTAGCGGGTGGCAAGGAAATCCTGCGGCAGCCCGGCGAACACGCCGGTATTGTCATGTTTGATCCGGCTCAGCTTGCCATGCAGTGGCTGCGGCGCCCGCACCACCTGGCCGCCGAAGGCCTGGCCGATGGCCTGATGCCCAAGGCAGACGCCGAAGATCGGCGTGGTGTCGGCAGCGGCGTGGATCAGGTCGAGGCAGATGCCGGCACGATCCGGGTCGCAGGGGCCGGGCGACAGCACGATGCCGTTCGGCTTCAGCGCCATCACCTCGCGCACCGACTTCTCGTCGTTGCGGAATACCTCCACTTTCTGGCCCAGCATCCCGAAATAATGGACCAGGTTCCAGGTGAAGCTGTCGTAATTGTCGATCAGTACCAGCATGTTCGCCTCGGCTAAGCGGAGGCACCGTAAAGCATTTCAGCCCAAGGGTGAACCGCCGTGACAGGGGGATTTTATGCCCCTGGAGTGTGCGGGAAAGGCTTTTCCATACCGGTAATGATATGGAAATGCGCCAAACTATAATCTCGTCATACCTTTATTATGATCGAATCTGCGCCTAAACTGCCTGCCATATAACGAAAAACCAACCAGGGAGTGAAACTATGGGTATAGGTCGTCGTCGTTTTCTGACCCTTGCCGGCGCTGCCGCCGTCGCTTCCCCCCTTGTCGGCAGCCCGATGGTGATCCGCAACGCCCGCGCGCAGGCGCAGGTGACGCTGAAGCTGCACCATTTCCTGCCGGCAGTATCGAATGTCCATACCAAGCTGTGGACGCCGTGGGCGAAGAAGCTGGAAGCCGAGTCCGGCGGCCGCCTCAAGGTGGATATCTTCCCGGCGATGCAGCTTGGCGGCGCGCCGCCGCAGCTTTTCGACCAGGCGCGCGATGGCGTGGCCGATCTGGTCTGGACCCTGCCGGGCAACACGCCGGGCCGTTTCCCGGGCGTCGAAGTGTTCGAACTGCCCTTCGTCGCCGCCAAGCGCGGCATTGCCAATGCTCAGGCGACGCAGGAATTCTACGAGACCTATCTGCGCGAGGAATTCAAGGAAGTGCATCCCATCGTGGTCTGGTCGCATGACGGCGGCCTGATCCACGCCTCCAAGCCGGTGAAGACCATGGAGGACCTGAAGGGCATGAAGCTGCGTTCGCCGACGCGCTTTGCCGGCGAGGCGCTGAAGGCGCTCGGCGCCACCGGCATTCCGATGCCAATTCCGCAATTGCCCGAGGCGCTGGCGCAGAAGGTGCTGGATGGCTGCGTCATCCCGTGGGAAGTGGTGCCGGCGGTGAAGGTGCATGAGCTGGTAAAGAACCATATCGAGATTCCGGGTTCGCCGACGCTCTACACCGCCACCTTCATCCTGGCGATGAACAAGGCCAAGTATGCCTCGCTGCCTGCCGACCTGAAGCAGATCCTGGATGCCAATTCCGGCCAGGCACTGGCCAAGCTGGCCGGCGAGATGTGGGACAACGAAGGCGTTGCGGTTGCCGACATGGTGCGCAAGCGCTCCAACTCGATCACCGCGATCAGCGCCGACGAAGCCGCGCGCTGGCGCAAGGCCACCCAGCCGGTGATCGACGACTGGATCAAGGCGATGAAGGACAAGGGCGTGGATGGCGGCAAGATGCTGGAGCATGCCCGCGCCCTGGTGGCCAAGTACGACAAGGCCTGATAGCGCTTGCAGCACAACGAATGCCCGGGTTTCGGCCCGGGCATTTCTTTTGCGATAACACAGTAAACGTATACGAAAAAAGACATGGATGCGGCTGCGGAAGCGTGGCAAGAGGGTGCGGGGGCAAGCGGCAAACCGCGATGGGTGAAGCAGTATGAACGATAACGACACTCCTGCCGGCGATCAGCGCGCCGTGCTGGCCGGCATCACCCGGCCGCTGGCGATCCTTGGCGGCCTGATGGTGATGGCGGCGGCTTTCGTGGTCATGGTCAGTGTTGTCATCCGTGGCAGCGGGCTTGGCGCCATCGGCGGCGATTTCGAGATCGTGCAGATGGCGACAGCACTTTCGGTCTTCTGCTTCCTGCCCTATTGCCAGGCGCGGCGCGGCAATATCGTGGTGGATACCTTCACCAACTGGCTGCCGCAGCGCGCGCGCGATCTGCTCGATGCGTTGTGGGATATCGTCTATGCCGTGATGGCCGGCATCATCTCGGTGCAGTTGCTGCGCGGCGCCATGGACACGATCAAAAGCAACACGGTTTCCATGGTGCTGGGCCTGCCGACCGGCTGGGCCATTGGCGTGGCTTCCGTGCTCGCCGCCATACTCTGCCTGGTCACACTGGCAACGGCCTGGACGCTGATCCGGAGGAAGTCATGAGCGGCCTGATGCTGGGCCTGACGGCCTTCGTCGCGATGCTCGGGCTGATCGCGCTGCGCATGCCGGTGGGGCTTGCCATGCTGGTGGTCGGCAGCATCGGCTATACCCATCTGACCAGCGGCGCGATTTTCCTGAACTACCTGAAATCGACGCCGTATCACCTGTTTTCCAACTACACGCTCTCAGTGATCGCGCTGTTCATCCTGATGGGCGCCTTCGCCGAACGTGGCGGCCAGTCGCGCAACCTGTTCCTCGCCGCCGCCGCCCTGGTCGGCAAGGTGCGCGGCGGCATGGCGATGGCGGTGATCTGGGCGGCGACGATCTTTGCCGCCATCTGCGGTTCCTCGGTGGCTACCACCGCCACCTTCGGCCGCGCCGTGCTGCCGGAACTGAAGCGTTACAATTACGGCATGGCGCTGGCCACCGGCACCATCGCGATCAGCGGCGTGATCGGCATTCTGATTCCGCCCTCGATCATCCTGGTGGTCTATGCCATCTCCACCGAGCAGAATATCGTCAAGCTGTTCTCGGCGGCGCTGATCCCGGGCCTGCTGGCATCCGTGTTCTACACCATCGCCATCGCCTGGACGGTGCGCCGCGATCCGGCCGCCGGGCCGGTGCAGGAAATCGCCTTGCAGGGGCCTGAACGCCGCCGCGTACTGCTGCGGGTCTGGGGCTTCCTTGGCGTTGTGCTGCTGGTGCTGGGCGGCATCTATGCCGGCATTTTCACGCCCACGGAGGGTGCTGCTGTGGGTACTGTGGCGACTTTCGTGCTGGCGCTGAGCCAGCGCGAACTGAACTGGGACTCGATCAAGACCTGCCTGCTGCAGACCGGCGAGACGGCCGCGATGATCTTCGCCATCCTGCTCGGCGCCGAGGTGTTCAACGCCTTCCTGGCGCTGACGCAACTGCCGATGCAGCTTGCCGATGCCATTGCCGGCTCCGGCCTGCCGCCCTATGGCGTGATGGTGCTGCTGCTGGTGGCCTATCTGGTGCTCGGCGCGGTAATGGACGAGTTGGCGATGATCCTGCTCACCCTGCCGATCTTCTTCCCCGTGGTGATGGCGCTGGATTTCGGCCTACCACCGGATGAGGTGGCGATCTGGTTCGGCATCCTGGTGCTGGTGGTTGTAGGCATCGGCCTTACCGCGCCGCCGATCGGCATGAACGTGTTCGTAGTTAGCGCCATTGCCAAGGATGTACCCATTGCCACCACCTATCGCGGCGTACTGCCGTTCATCGCCGCCGATATCACCCGCCTGGCGCTGCTCACGGCTTTTCCGGCGATTTCGCTCTGGCTGATGCGGCTGCTGGATTAGGTGCCAATGACGGAAACGTGCTTTCGGGTCGCGCAAAAATCGGCGTAAGTTTGGCGCCAGATCAAGCAAGGATTGCGAGGAAGCCGTGGCGGTGCCGTCTGGGCAGATCGCTTTCGAGATCGATGACGGCGCTCGGCTCGCCACCATCGTCTTCCTCGGCTGTGTCACCGATCAGCAGTTGATCGAGCTTTATTCCGCCGGCGGCTTCGATGACGCGGCAATCAGCAACTACAATTTCCTGTTCGATCTGCGCCAGACAGCGTGGATTCCGGATGTAGCCACTATTCGCCAGCTTGCGCTGCGCATGCGCCAAGTGCGGGAACAGTCTGGTGCTGGCACCGATAAGCGTCGCATCGCTATCGTGCGGCGCGACAATCCGGAAGTTTACGCCGCAACCCGAGGTGCAAAGACACAGGCGGAGATCGGGCAGGAGCGCCTGCGGTATTTCAACGATATCTGTGCCGCCCGGTTCTGGCTCGAGGCCCGCGTTTGAATTGAATGCAATCAAGCGGTTAGCTGGGGCGGCGTCAGCGCTGGTGTTTAAATAGTCAATGTTTTTGAATAACTTATGGACTTTCTGCCGAATCTATAGGCGCGACAAAAACTAGGCAGAGCCTAGAATGACGGGAACCATAACCCTGGAGCTCGTCATGCCCGCCAAAGCCTCCCGCACTATCCTGAAGCCCTCGCGCCGTGCCCTGCTGGCCACCTCGGCCGCCGCCCTGGCCGCGCCCTTCATGCCGAAGCGGATCTATGCCCAGACCGCCAAGACGGCGGTGAAATTCTCCCTCAACCTGCCGCGCAACGGCACGAACTCGCCGTTCATCTACGCGCTGGAGAAGGGCTACTTCGCCGCCGAGGGCATCGAGATCACCGCCATGGACCCGGCATCGGGTGCCGATGCGCTGCAGCGCGTGGCATCCATGACATATGACGCCAGTTTCGCCGATCTCACCTCGCTGGGTGAATTCTATGCCGGCTTCCCGGAGCAGGTGCCGCTGGCGGTGTTCAATATCTACAAGGTCACGCCCGCCGCCATCGTGAGCTGGAAATCCTCCAAGATCACCAAGCCGGCCGACCTGATCGGCAAGACCGTGGGCGGCCCGCTCACCGACAATGCCTTCAAGCTGTTCCCGGTATTCTACAAAGTGAACGGCCTCGATCCGGCGCAGGTCAAGTTCAACAATGTCGATATCCGCCTGCGTGAAAGCCAGTTGATCCGCCGCGAAGTCGATGCCGTCACCGGCTTTGATTCCACCGTGTGGCTGAACCTCAAGGGCCTGGGCCACAAGATCGAGGATGTGTCGATCATGCTCTATGCCGATCACGGCCTCGACTTCTACGGCAATTCGGTGGTGGTCTCGCGCAAATTCCTGAAAGACAACGAGGCCGCCATTCCGGGCATTTGCCGCGCCGTCTGCCGCGGCTGGCAGGATGCGATGAAGAATTCCAAGGCCGTGACCGATGCGCTGGTGAAGGCCGATGCCCTGGTGAAGCCGGATATCGAGCAGGACCGCCTGGAATGGGTGCTGACGCACCAGGTGCGCACGGAAGAGGGCAGGAAGCTGGGCCTGGGCGCCATCGACCCAGCCAAGCTGCAGCGTGGCATCAACACCATCGCCAGCGCCTATAACCTGTCCAAGACCGCCACCGTGGACGCCATCTGGTCGGACAAGTACCTGCCCCCCGCCAGCATGCGGGCCATCGCCTAACCCTGGATTGCACCAGCACAATTTAGCTATTCCCCTGCCGCCCGGCGGGCGCTATATCGATGCGGCGTTTTCATCGCCAATCGAGAGGAGTGCAGGACCATGGATACGATCCGGGTCGCGATTTTGGGTGCCAGCGGTTATACCGGCGCGGAGCTGCTCCGCCTGCTGGTGCGGCATCCGCGCGTCCGCATCGTGGCGCTCACCGCCGACCGCAAGGCGGGCGAGGGCATCGAGACCGTGTTCCCGCAATTCCTCGGCTATGACCTGCCCAAGCTGGTGTCGATCAAGGAAGTCGATTTCAGCGGCGTCGATGCCGTGTTCTGCGCCCTGCCGCACGGTACCACGCAGGAAGTGATCGCGGGCCTGCCCACGCATCTCAAGGTGATCGACCTCTCGGCCGACTTCCGGCTCACCAGCCTGGAGGATTACGCCAAGTGGTACGGCCATGAGCACCGGGCGCCGGACCTGCAGAAGGAAGCGGTCTACGGCCTCACCGAAGTTTATCGCGACAAGGTACGGCAGGCGCGGCTGGTGGCCAATCCGGGCTGCTATCCGACCTCGGCGCAACTGCCGCTGATCCCGCTGCTGCAGGCCGGCCAGATCGACCCGGATGATATCGTGATCGATGCCAAGTCTGGCGTCTCGGGTGCCGGCCGGGCGGCGAAGGAAGGTTCGCTGTTCTGCGAAGTCACCGAAGGCGTGCATGCCTATGGCGTGGCCTCGCATCGGCATGGCCCGGAGATCGAGCAAATTCTTTCGGAAGCCACCGGCCAGCCGATCATGGTGAACTTCACGCCGCATCTGATGCCGATGAGCCGCGGCATGCTGTCCAGCATCTATGTGAAGCTGAAGGATGGCGCCACGGCGGAAGACCTGCGGGGGACGCTGGTCAAGCGCTATGCCGACGAACAGTTTGTGAAGGTGGTGCCGCAGGGCGTGGCGCCGCAGACACGCCATGTGCGTGGCACCAACCTGGCGCATATCGGCGTGTTTGCCGACCGGCTCAAGGGCCGCGCCATGCTGTTCTGCACCATCGACAACCTGATGAAGGGCGCGAGCGGGCAGGCGGTGCAGAACTTCAACGTCATGTTCGGCATTCCGGAAACCGTCGGGCTCGAGCAGCTCGCGATGTTCCCGTAAGGCCGTAAGCATGGCCGTGCAGCAGCCGCTGATCCTGCCATTCGGCGACCAGTATCCGCGCATCGCCGCCGATGCCTTCATCGCGCCGAATGCGGTGGTGGTCGGCGATGTGGAAATCGGTGCCGGCAGTTCGCTGTGGTTCAACGTCACCGTTCGCGGCGACGTGCATTCGATCCGCATCGGTGCCGGCACCAATATCCAGGATGGCACGGTGGTGCATGTCACCACCGACCGCTTCTCCACCACCATTGGCGACAACGTGTCGGTGGGCCATATGGCCTTGCTGCATGGCTGCGTGCTGGAGGATGGCGCCTTCGTCGGCATGACCGCAACGGTGATGGATGGCTGCGTCATCGAAGGCGGCGGCATGCTGGCCGCTGGCGCGCTGCTCACGCCGGGCAAGCGCGTCAAGGCCGGCGAACTCTGGGCCGGGCGTCCGGCTGCCTTCCTGCGTCCGATCCAGGACAAGGAAGTGGCGATGATGCAGAACACGCCGCGCCATTACGCCGCGCTTGGTGCCAAGTACCGCGCCACTCTGGCTGGTATTTAAGTCAAAATTTTAAGGATTTGTTGACGAATCCAACGGCATTTTGCGGGATGATGGACCCAGGAGGGGCCTGATGACCGAGAGCACTGCTGCTCATGCCGATTTCTTCGACCAGATACGCCAGCATGGCGTATTTCTGGCCAACAAGAATGCCAAGATTCCGCGCGGCAAGCAGCTTACCTTAAGCGGCGCCGACCTTACCGGCATCAAGCTGGCCGGCACCAACCTGCAGCGCACGATCTTCCAGGGATGCCGCTTCTATTGCGCCGACTTGCGCGATGTCGATTTCAGCCAGGCGGTGCTGTCCGGCTGCGATTTCTCCGGCGCCGACCTGACCAATGCGCGCATGGTCTGGACCAACCTGCGCGGCGCTGACCTGTCGCGTGCCATCCTCAAGGGTACCCGGTTCGAGAATGCCGACATGCGGCCGCTGACCGAGCCGCCGACAATGCCGCATGGTAAGGGCGGCACGGTGATGCTGAACGAGAGCAACCTGCACAACACCAATCTGAGTCAGGCCAAGCTGCTGGGTGCTTCCTTCGTCGGTGCCATTCTTGATGGCGCAATTCTGGAAAATGCCGATCTCGAAGGCGCGGACTTCTCCTATGCCACGCTGAGCGGCGTGCAATTGAAGGGCGCCAAGCTGCGCGATGCCAATTTCCGCCTGGCGGATATGACGCAGGATATGTTCAAGCAGCTCAAAGGCTCGGATGCCCGCGTGCCGGATCCGGTGGCGCAGCATATTCTGGATGAAACAGTGCGCCAGCATATGCGCTGGGTGGAAACCGAGGGCACCGCGGGCCGTCGTGCCGTGATGGTCGGCTGGTACATGGCCGGCGCCTATCTGGCGCAGGTGAACCTGAGTGGCGCCGATTTGCGGCAATGCAATCTCGCCAATGCCAACCTGCATGGCGCCAAGCTGATCTGCTCCGACCTGCGCGACGCCAACCTGATGTATGCCAATTTCACCGATGCCGATCTGCGCGGCTCGGCGATAGACGGCGCGCGCGGCATCCCGACGACGCTCAAGACCTGAAGATTTCTGGAATTTGGTTGGGCGCCGGGGGCGAGTCTAACGCCGGAACCTGCCACCTGGACCTGTGCCCGCGCTGGCGGCTGGCCGGCTGCCGGATTGCGCGTTGAGGCCACGCACCGCCTTGAGGATGCGGCGCCACAGCAAATGGCCGACGAAATTGCCGCTGGAAAACATCTCATCCACCCGGGAGGCGGCATGGACTTCGGCATGGCGCGCGCCATGGTCCGCGATCAGGTCGCGGGCGGCTCGCCAGATATCGGCATCGCTGGTCATGGCGGCATCCTGCCGGCAAAGGTTAAGCGAAGCGTAAACGCTTATGGTGAACAGGCATTAAGCCTGTTTCTTGTCCGGGCTTATTCTTCGACCGGATCCTTGGTCATGTCCACGGCGATGCGCAGGCTGTCGAGAAGTTCCTTCTCCAGCCGGCCGCCGACGCCGGTGATGCCGCGCGCCAGCACCACATAGAGGGCGTCGATATGGATCGAGATGACCTCGAACTGGCGATCATTGGGCAGCGCCATCTTGCTCATGAAGTCGTGCAGCGACTTGGCAAGGTGGGTCAGCAGCGGGAAGCCGAAAGTGCCGCCCATGCCTTTCACGTCGAAAGCCAGGTCGGTGATGTTGTTCAGAATGAAGATGCGCTGGAATTCATCGGTTTCGGCTTCGGCGGCCAGGCGGCGCATCTCGCGCAGTTTGCCCAGCACCTCATTGGAGAACTCATCCTTGCTCTCCATGATGGTGGCTTCGATCTTGGAGCGCACCTCGTCCGTGAGGTTCAGCTCAAGGCCGGTCTTGTAATTGACCGCACGCTGTTTCAGGCCCTGAGGGGCCTTGATGAAGCGGGCGCGTTCCTTTCTGGTCGCCATGTCCGTCGAATCGATAACGTCAGTGTTAAATGCCACCCGAGGTTATATCGGGCTGGCTGGGGAAAGAATAGACCCCGCTTGAGGGCGGAAATCGGCCGTTTACGGACTGTTCGGCTCAAAAAAAGGCCCCCGGCAGGGTATCCGGGGGCCTCTGGCGGCGGAGACGGGTGAAGGGGTGGGGATCAACTACCCAGAACGCCGCCATCGAGTTTGGTGATCACGATGACCGACGGCCGGGGCGGCATGTCGTCGCGGAAATCCGGCCAGCGGGTGGCCGGATCCTCGAAACTGGAAACCTTGCCGTTCTTGGTGAAGCTCTCGGCGCCATCGGCGGCCGGGTGCTGCACCGAGACGAACAGGCTCTTGTCGTCGGGGGTGAAATAGGGGCCGCAGATCTCGGCGCCGACCGGGTTGCGGTAGAACATCTTCGACTTGCCGCGGTTCGGGCCTTCGGTCTCCACCGCCCAGATGCCGTCGGCGGTGCCGCTGGCCTTCTTCCAGGCTTCGCCCTGGTCGGTGCCAACCCAGAAGCGGCCCTGGCTGTCGAAGGCGGCATTGTCGGGGCAGGCGAACCAGCCATTGACGCTGGTTTCCGGGCCATAGGAGCCGGCCACCGCCGGGTTCAGCGGATCGCCAGCCTTGATGAACAAATTCCAGGTGAAGCGCAGCGCGGCATGGTCGCCATTGGCTTCCACCATCTCGACGATCTGGCCCCATTCATTGGCAGCGCGCGGATTGCTGGCATCCACCTGATCGGCCTTGCGGCGGCTGTTGTTGGTCATGATGGCGTAGACCTTGCCGCTCACCGGATTGACTTCCACTTCCTCGGGCCGATCCATCTTGGTGGCGCCGAGCAGGTCGGCGGCGCGGCGGGTCTCGATCAGCACATCGGCCTGGGACTGGAAGCCGTTGGCCTGGTTAAGCGGCCCCTGGCCGAAAACCAGCGGCAGCCATTCGCCGCTGCCATTGGCATTGTAGCGCGCCACATACAGCGTGCCGCTATCCAGCAGGTTCATGTTGGCGGCGCGATCAGCGGCGTTGAAACGGCCCGCCGTGACGAACTTGTAGACATACTCGAAACGCTCGTCGTCGCCGCAATACACCGCCACGCGGCCATCGCGATTCACCACCGGGGTGGCGCCTTCATGCTTCACGCGGCCAAGCGCGGTGCGCTTCTTCGGCACCGAGCGCTGATCATAGGGATCGACTTCGACGATCCAGCCATAGCGGTTCGGCTCGTTCGGCTCCTTGTTGACATCGAAGCGGTCATGGAACTTGCCCCAGGCATACCAATTGTCCGGCACGCCGAAACGCTTGTGGTTGCGGGCTTCCGGATTGGCCTCGTCCAGCTTGCCCCAGAAATAGCCGTGGAAGTTTTCCTCGCCCGACAGCACCGTGCCCCAGGGCGTAACGCCGCCGGCGCAATTGTTGATAGTGCCGATGACGCGGCGGCCCGTGGCATCCGCCTTGGTCTTCATCCGTGCATGGCCTGCGGCCGGGCCAGTGATCTCGAACGGCGTTTCCAGCGCATCCAGGCGGCGGTTATGGCGGCTGCCCGTCACCACCGACCATTTGCCTTCAGGCGTTTTCTGGATTTCCACCACGCTCATGCCATGCGCCGCCATCTCGATGGCGACCAGCTCGGGCGTCATATCCTTGAAGTTCACTTCCCTGATTTCCTGGCGGCCAAGGCCCGGGAACATCAGTTCTTCGTTGGTGTATTCGTGGTTCACCACCAGCAGGCCGCGGTTCGGATTGCTGCTGCCCAGCGGCAGCGGCATGTAGGCGACATAGTCGTTGTTGTAGCCGAACTGCTTCTGCTGCGCCTTGGCAGTCTGGTTGCGCGGATCGAAAGCCGGCGCGTCGGCGGTTACCGGATCGCCCCAGCGGATCAGCACATCGACGTTGTAGCCGGCGGCGACGTGATGGGTGCGGTCGACGCCATGCGTCACCTCGGCGAAGGCGAAGCTGTGGCGGGCCGGGGTCTTGCCCGGGAGCTGGGCCTGGGCCACGGCGCTGTCGGGCAGCAGGGTCGTGGCGGGCAGGGCGGCGAGGGCGGTGCCGGCGGCCAGGCCCTTCAGCAGGTCGCGGCGGCCATAGCGGCGAGCGGCGATCACGGCGAACACATCGGTCGGCGCGGTGTTGATGCCGATATCCTGCGAGGCTTCGTAGGCCTGGGCGCGGGTTTGGCCGGCCCGGAGGCGGTGGGGTTTGCGAGGCGAATCAAGGGTCATGCCGGTAACTTTTCATAGGGGCTTGCGCGGATGCTGCGGGGCACGTGGCTGGATAGCCTGGGCGCAATACAACCCGATGAAGATTCGATGTCCGATCTGTGACGCATGACGCGACGGACTTCGACTAAGGTCGCAGAGGCGCATCCAGGCTATCCTTTAAAGGACGTTCCCTGACGGCTTCACCAGGACTAGAATTAGCAAAAAATAACGCCATGGCGCCGGGCCTTTATCCGTCAGCCGAGGCGATCTAGCCGGGAGGGGTTATGCGGGTGATTGCAGGTTTACCGTCAGGGTTGCGGGCCGGGGTGCCGGTTCTGGTGATGTTGGTACTGGCGGCCATGGCGGCCTACACGTTCGGGCAAAGCCTGGGCGGCAATGCCCTGCTCGGCGCCCTGCTTGGTATCGGGCTGCTGACACTGCTGGGACTGGTATTCGTGATCGGCAGCGCTGGCGATGGCGGTTTTGGCGAGGCATTGCGGCGCTGGCCCGGCCTGCCTGCGAGCGCGCGGCCGACGGCGCATTTCGGCAGTTTCGAGCGGCTCGACACACTATGGGGTGATCTCCAGGCCGAGCGCGATGGACTGCGGCAAAGAGTCAGCGAACTTGAACAGGCGGCAGCCGAACAGGCGCGGGCCGGCCAGGCTTCGGTGACGGCGGTGGCCGAGCTTTGCGGCGCCATTGCCGAGGGCGTGCTGCATCGCCGTGTCACCGGCTCGGACGATCAGGCTTTGGCCCAGAGCTTCAACCACATGGCGGAAACGCTGGACGAAGTGGTCGGCGAGTTGAAGCAGCTTTTTGCCCGCATGGCGGAAGGCGATTTGTCGCATGGCATGGACTACACCCAGGGCGGCGATTTCGGCGCCATGCGCGATGGCGCGGAACAGGCGATCCACCGCCTGAGCGAAGTGGTTGGCACTATCCTGCAGGCAGCGAACGAGATTTCCGCCTCCACGGTTCAATTGAACCGCGAAGCCACCGGCCTGGCGCAGAAGGCCGAGGCGCAGTCGGAATCCTTGAGCCAGGTGGCTGCCGATACCCAGAGCTTGAACGAGGCCGCCCATGCCAACGAGGCCGCCGCCAAGCGCGCCAACCAGCAGGCCGGGCAGGCGCGCGGCGCGGCGGAAAACGGCGTCAAGGTGGTGAACCGTTCGATCGAGGCGATGAACGAGATGGCGGAAATGTCGCAGCGCATTTCCGAGATCACCTCGCTGATCAACGAGATTGCCTTCCAGACCAACCTGCTGGCGCTGAATGCCAGCGTGGAAGCGGCCCGCGCCGGCGAAGCGGGAAAAGGCTTTGCCGTGGTGGCGCAGGAAGTGCGTGCGCTGGCCGGGCGCTCGGCCAATGCGTCGAAGGATATTGGCGCCATCATCAAGCAATCGAATGACAAGGTCCGTTCCGGCGTCGAGCTGGTATCGGAAACCGGCACTGTGCTGCAGCAGATTGTCGGCGCCATCGACAGCATGGGGCAGCAGCTTGTCGATATCGAAACCGCGTCAAGCGAACAGGTTGACCGCGTGCGCGGTGTTGCCGGTGCCATTCGGGGCATGGATCAGGGCACCAAGGAATACCTGGCGGTGGTGCAGCGCACCTCGTCGTCGATCCAGGTGATCGACAAGCAGGTGGCGGCGCTGGCGGAGCAGACCGCCTTCGTCACCACGGCTGCCGATCTGCCTTTCGTGCGTGCAGCCAAGCAGGGTGCCGGCCAGATCATGGAAATCTTCGAGCGCGGCCTGGCCAGCGGCGAAATCCGCCTGGAAGACCTGTTCGACGAGAATTACGTGCCGATCCAGGGCAGCAACCCGCAGCAGCATATGACGCGGTTCGTCAAATTCACCGACGCCTACCTGCCGAAGATTCAGGAACCGATCCTCTCTGCCAATAGCGGCATCGCCTTCTGCGCTGCCATCGACCGCAACGGATTCCTGCCGACCCACAATCTGAAATACAGCCAGCCGCAGGGCAGCGACCCGGTATGGAATGCCGCCAACAGCCGCAACCGCCGCATCTTCGGCGATCCGGTCGGCCTCGCCTGCGGCCGCAACACCAAGCCCTATCTGCTGCAATGCTATCGCCGCGACATGGGCGGCGGCATGCTGCTGCTGATGAAGGATGTGTCAGCCCCGATCAACATCCAGGGCCGCCACTGGGGCGGCTTCCGCATCGGGTTTAAGGTTTAGTTCGGGCATTATTGCCGATACAATCCCCTTAATCCGCTATTTTACACACTATCTGGTGAGACGGATGAAGGCTGTAGTCGCATTTATTCTTATGCTTGCTATCGCCTCGTGTTCGGGTGAGGAGCAAACTCCGACGCATCTTGCGAAGATTAACCTGCCACCCTCTCAGTACATGCAGCTTGTTGAGGCGATGGATAGCTCCATGAACACTTTCGGTGTCAGTCGCTACGGGTCAGGTCCAAGTTTAAAAGAATTGAAGGGACGTGATGTGCTGTTTTGGGCTTATCAAAACAGAGAGAAGTCAAAGGCAGTTGCTCTCGAAATGACAGATATCATTACCGCCGGAATTATAGAAATTCGAGCTTACGGTGAATACTTTGATAACACAAAAACTCGAGCCAGTTTTATCGAGCAAATTGAGACAACAATCAGGCCTTTTGGCGGTGTGCTTATAAGTCAGAAGTGAATAGTAGATATTGACTGTCGATATTCACAGGCCGCCCGTTTTTCTTTGTCACTCGATCTCCACCCAGACCGGCACATGGTCTGAGGCTTTTTCCTGGCCGCGCGGCTGGCGGTCGATCTCGCAGGCCTTGAGCCGGTCGGCAAGTTGCGGGCTGAGCAGGAAATGGTCGATGCGCAGGCCATGGTTCTTGAACCAGGCGCCGGCCTGGTAATCCCAGAAGGAATAATCCTGCACATGCGGGTGCAGCGCGCGCCAAGCCTCGGTGAGGCCCAGGTTGAGCAATGCACGGAAACGCTGCCGGGTCTCAAGGGTGCAGAGCGCGTCTTCCTGCCAGCCGGCAGGGTCGTACACATCGGCGTCGGTGGGGCAGACGTTGTAATCGCCGGCGAGCAGGAACGGCACGTCGCGCGCCAGCAATGTGGCGGCATGGGCCTCCAGCCGCCGCATCCAGGCCAGCTTGTACTCATACTTGTCGCCGGGGCGCGGATTGCCGTTCGGCAGGTATAGGCCGCCGAGCGTCAGGCCGCCGATATCGGCCTCGATATAGCGCGCCTGTTCATCGGCATCGTCGCCGGGCAGGCGGGTGCGCACGGCATCCACGGGCAGCTTGGAGAGCAGGGCAACGCCGTTATAGCTTTTCTGGCCATGCGGGATCGCCTTGTAGCCCAGGGCCTCGAATTCCAGCACCGGGAAATCAGCATCAACGCATTTGATTTCCTGCAACAAGACCACATCAGGTTGGGCGCGTTTCAGCCATTCCAGCACATTGGGCAGGCGGGCTTTCACCGAATTGACATTCCAGGTGGCGATCTTCATGCAGCACTCAAGCTATTGGGGCAGGGCAGCCAGAATCGCCGCCGTGTCGCCGATGGTACAATATTCGCCATCCATATTCGCCAGCGACATGGCATGTACCTCGTCCGCCGAACGCAGCCGGCCGGCATGGTCACGCCGGGCGAAGCAGAAGCAGGCATCCTGCACCAGTGTGGTATCGAAGCCGAGATTGCCGGCCATGCGCACGGTGCTTTCCACCGAATTGTTGGTCACCACGCCAGCCACCACCAGGGCGGTAATGCCGCGCTGGCGCAGATGGGCTTCCAGGCCGGTGCCGATGAAGGCGCTGTTGACCTGCTTGGCGATCACGGTTTCGCCGGGCAGCGGCAGGGCTTCCGGCTTGAAGTCGTTGCCCTTCTGGCCGGGCCGGTAGGCGGAATGGGCATGCACGCTGTCATGCTTCACATGGATCACCGGCCAGCCCTGGCCACGCCAGGCGGCGAGCAGGGCGGCGATATTGGCTTCAGCCTGGGGATTGTTGCGCGGGCCATCGGCTGCGTGATAGGGCGCGTCGATAGCGTGCTGCAGGTCGATAACCAGCAGGGCCGGCGCGGTCACGCCAGGATCAGACGGCGAAGGAATTGCCGCAGCCGCAGCTCGAGGTGGCCAGCGGGTTGCGGATCTGGAAGCCGGCGCCGGAAAGGTCTTCCACGAAGTCGATTTCCGAGCCGCGCATGTAATCGGCGGAAATCTGGTCCAGCACCAGGGTGGCGCCATCGCGCTCGATGAGCAGGTCGTCGCCGGTCACGGCGTCGTCCAGCGTAAAGCCGTACTGGAAGCCGGAGCAGCCGCCGCCGGAAACCGACACGCGCAATTTAAGCGCCGGATTGGCCTCGGCCTCGACAATAGTGCGGATCCGCTTGGCCGCATTGGCCGAAAGCGTCACCGGGAGCGCCCCTGGCGTTGCCACCTGGGGGGCGGTTCCGCCTGCGAGTTCCTGCACTTGCGCGTCCATCGGCCTATTCATCTCCGGTTTACCAAGGCTTTACCCTTGCAAGTCCAGTATTTAGGGAGTTTCTCGCGGATGTCAATTTGCGGTATCCCGGGCCGGAGCCGGCGTTGCCACGCCCGGCCTCGGCCTATAGTGTCCGCCTCCGCGATTCGTAACCCTTGAGCCTTGGAATAAATGAACGTTTTTGCCGATTTCCGCCGCGCCGTCCTGGATGCCGTGCAGCAGCTTGCCGCCCAGCAGGTGCTCCCTGAGGGGCTGCCGTTGCAGGCCGTCACGGTTGAGCCGCCGCGCGACCCCAGCCATGGCGACCTCGCCACCAATGCCGCCATGGTGCTGGCCAAGCCGGCCAAGCTGAACCCGCGCGCCCTGGCCGAGAAGCTGCAGCCGCTGTTGGCCGCCTTGCCATCCGTCACCGCCGTCGAGATCGCCGGCCCCGGCTTCATCAACCTGCGCCTCGACCCTGCCCATTGGCAGGCCCAGACCGCCGTGATCCTCAAGGCCGGCACCGGCTATGGCGACAGCCAGTTGGGTCAGGGCGAGCCGGTGAATGTGGAATATGTCTCGGCCAACCCGACCGGCCCGATGCATGTCGGCCATTGCCGTGGTGCCGTGTTCGGCGACGCGCTGGCTGCCTTGCTGGAAAAGGCCGGCTACATGGTCTGCCGCGAATACTATATCAACGATGCCGGCGCCCAGGTGGATGTGCTGGCGCGCTCTGCCCATCTGCGCTACCGCGAGGCCTTGGGCGAGAGCATCGAGATTCCGGAAGGGCTCTATCCCGGCGACTATCTCAAGCCGGTGGGCGCAGCGCTGGCCAAGCAGTATGGCGACAAATTCCGCGATGCGCCGGAAGCCGACTGGCTGCAGGCTTTCCGCCTTGCCGCCACCGACGCCATGATGGCGATGATCCGCGAGGATCTCGCGGCGCTGAATATCCGGCACGCGACCTTCACCTCCGAGCGCAAGCTGCATGAGGATGGCCTGGTGCAGCAGGCTTTCGACCGCCTGCAGCAGCGCGACCTGATTTATACCGGCGTGCTGGAACCGCCCAAGGGCAAGCTGCCCGAGGATTGGGAAGCGCGGCCGCAGGCCTTGTTCAAGGCCACCGAATTCGGCGACGACATCGACCGGCCGCTGAAGAAGTCGGACGGTTCCTGGACCTATTTCGGCGCCGACATCGCCTATCACGACGACAAGTATCGCCGTGGCTTCAAGCAGATGATCGATGTCTGGGGCGCCGACCATGGCGGCTATGTCAAGCGCATGAAGGCCGCGGTGAAGGCGATGTCCATGGGCGAGGGCGAGCTGGACATCAAGCTGGTGCAGATGGTCAACCTGCTCGACGACGGCCAACCGGTGCGCATGAGCAAGCGGGCCGGCACTTTCGTCACGCTGCGCGACGTGGTGGATGAAGTGGGCAAGGACGTGGTCCGCTTCATCATGCTGACGCGCAAGAACGACGCACAGCTCGATTTCGACTTCAAGAAAGTGACCGAGCAGTCCAAGGACAACCCGGTCTTCTATGTGCAATACGCCCATGCCCGCATCTGTTCGGTGCTGCGCAACGCACGTACGGAAGTTCCCACCATTGCCACCGACGATGCGTCGCTGAGCGGCGCCGACATGAAGCGGCTGAGCCATGAGGCGGAACTCGCCCTGCTCAAGCTGCTGGCCAACTGGCCGCGCCTGGTGGAAAGTGCTGCTGATGCGCATGAGCCGCACCGCGTGGCGTTTTTCCTGCAGGATGTGGCGGCGGCGTTCCACGGGTTGTGGAATGTCGGCCGCGATGACGTGACGGCACGTTTCTTGATTGCGGAAGACCTGGAACTGACCCGCGCCCGCCTGGCGCTGATCCGTGCGGTGGCAATCGTTATTGCTTCCGGCCTTGCGGTGATGGGCGTCACGCCGGTTGAGGAGATGAGGTAGAGCATGAGCGATCTGCGCACTGACCGGGGCTCGCGCCCGGTTCCCAACACCCCTGCCGCTGCGGCGGGCGGTCCCGGCAGCGCCAAGCGCATGATCACCGCCGGCATCGCGCTTGGCGCGGTTGCGGCTTTCGGCGTCGGCATCTGGTTCGCCTATGACCAGGGTGTGAAGCGCGGGGCCTCGGGCGCGCCGCCGCTGGTGCGCGCCGATCAGTCGCCGTCCAAGGTGGCGCCGGAAAATCCCGGCGGCATGCAGGTGCCAAACCAGGACAAGCAGATCTACGAGCGGCTCGGCAACAATTCCGGCAATGCACAGCAGCAGACCGAGAAACTGCTGCCGCCGCCGGAACGCCCGACCGCGAATGCGCCCACCGTTACCCCGGCGCCCGCCGGCAGCGCGCCCGCCGGCGCCAGCGTCACCGTGCCGACCCGCCCGGTTGGAACTGCCGTGCCGAACCAGACGCCGCCCAATCAGACCAACGCGCCAACCGCCACCACGGCGCCGCGCACCGCCGCCGCGCCCACCGCGCCGGCCCAGCCGCAGCAGCCGGCACGCCCGGCTGCGACACCAGCAGCGCCCTCGGCTGCGCCAGCCGCACCCGCCGCCGGCGGTGGGTCGGCGCGGGTGCAGCTTGCCTCGCTGCCGGAACAGGCCCAGGCGCAATCCACCTGGGCCGCGCTGCAGAAGAAATTCCCCGGCGAACTCGGCGGCCTCTCGGCCAGCTACGAGCGTGTCGACATTCCGGGCAAGGGCGTGTTCTTCCGTGTGCAGGCCGGCCCGCTGCGCGACCGCGCCGCCGCGCAAGCCTTGTGCGAAAAGCTTTCGGCGCAGAAGCAGGGGTGCATCGTTGTCGCCCGCTGACCTCATGCGCTTCGCGCCTGTGGTCGTCGGCTGTGCCGGCACCACGCTCACTGCCGAGGAACAGGCCCTGTTCGCCAGGCACAAGCCCTATGGCTTCATCGTGTTTGCGCGCAACATCGACAATCCGGCGCAGCTCCGCGCCCTGGTTGAGAGTTTCCGCGCCGCCGTCGGCAATCCCGATGCGCCAGTGCTGATCGACCAGGAAGGCGGCCGCGTTGCCCGGCTGAAGCCGCCGCATTGGCCGGTATTCCCGCCGGCAGCGCAATTCGGCAAGCAATTCGCCAGTGATCCGCAGGGCGCGAGGCAGGCGGCCTATGAGAATGCCCGCGCCATCGGCGCCGAACTCTTCGCGCTTGGTATCGATGTCGATTGCGCGCCCGTCGCCGATCTGCCGGTGACTGGTGCCCATGATGTGATTGGCGACCGCGCCTATGGCTTCACGCCCGATGTTGTGGCGGCGCTGGCCGAGGCGACGATGCAGGGCCTGATCGATGCCGGCGTGTTGCCGGTGGTGAAGCATATTCCCGGCCATGGCCGCGCGCGTTCCGACAGCCATCTGGAATTGCCGGTGGTCGAAGCCGACCGCGCGACGCTGGAGCAGAGCGACTTCCAGCCCTTCCTGGCGCTGAAACATGCGCCCTGGGCGATGACCGCGCATATCGTCTACACGGCCTACGACAAGGCGCTGCCGGCGACCATCTCTCCGACCGTGATCCGCGACGTCATCCGGGGCCATATCGGCTTCGATGGCGTGCTGATCTCTGACGACCTGACGATGAAGGCGCTGAGCGGCAGCCTGGCGGATCTGGCCAAAGCTTCGCTCAATGCTGGCTGTGATCTGGTGCTGCATTGCTCGGGCAAGCATGACGAGATGGTTGGCCTGTTGCCGGCCTTGCCGGCGATGAGCCCGGAAGCCGCGCGCCGCATCCACCACGCCGCCACGCAAAAGCGCCGCCCGGAGGCTTTACCCCGCGCCGCCAGGGCCTAAGTTTGGGCGCATGGAGTCCATTACCAGTTTTCTGATCGAGGCCTCGGCCTGGATCCTGCCGGCGCTGTTCGCCATCACCCTGCATGAGGCTGCCCATGGCTGGGCGGCCTGGAAGCTGGGCGACGACACCGCGAAACGGCTCGGTCGGGTCAGCTTCAATCCCCTGCGCCATATCGATCCGGTCGGCACCGTGCTGGTGCCGGGCGCCTTGCTGCTGTTCAAGGCACCGTTCCTGTTCGGCTGGGCCAAGCCGGTGCCGGTGGATTTCTGGCGGCTGCCCAACCCGCGCCGCGACATGGCCCTGGTCGCCATTGCCGGGCCAGGGGTGAATCTGCTGCAGGCCTTTGGCGCCATGCTGCTGTTTCACCTGCTTCCGCATGTTGGCGGCATGACCGGTGGATGGCTCGCCATGAACCTAGAAAATGCCATTCTGATCAACTTGATACTGTTTGTATTTAACATGATGCCTCTGCCGCCGCTGGATGGTGGCCGGGTGGCGGTCGGCTGGCTGCCACTGCCCTTGGCCCGGCCACTCGCCCGGCTGGAACCCTATGGCATGGTCATTCTACTGATTTCCCTGCTGGCAGTGCCGCTTGCGGCCCGGACCTTAGGCTATGAGTTCAATCCGCTGGGCGAGGTACTTTGGCCGCTGGTGAGCGGTTTGCAGGATATCCTGCTTGTTTTGGCGGGCCACAGCGGCTAGAGCAATCCATCCCGTCCGGGCGGCGCCCGGAATCTAGAGATTCGCGAGCTTCAGTGACCGAGACCGAGACCGCTTCCACCCCCGCCGACAGTTTCGAGGCGCCGACCCGGGATGGCCTGGCCGAGCCGGTATCCCTGGCGCAGCAGCTTGTGCTCGAGCTGGACGGTTTCGAGGGGCCGCTGGACGTGCTGCTCACCCTGGCGCGCGAGCAGAAGGTCGATCTCCGCCGCATCTCCATTCTGCAACTGGCAGAGCAGTACCTGGTTTTCGTCGCCGAAGCGCGCAAGAGCCGCCTGGAACTGGCCGCCGATTACCTGGTGATGGCCGCCTGGCTGGCCTATCTCAAATCGCGCCTGCTGCTGCCGGAGAAGGACAAGCCGGGCGAGCCGAGCGGCGAGGAACTGGCCGAGCGGCTGCAATTGCAGCTCCGCAAGCTGGAAGCCATGCGGCAGGTGTCGGAGCAGCTCATGGGTCGCGATCAGGTCGGCCTGTCGATGTTCCTGCGTGGCATGCCGGAAGGCGTGCGGGTGATCCGCAAGTCGATCTTCACCGCCTCGCTGTTCGACCTGCTCAAGGCCTATGGCGAATTCCGCTCCAGCCGTGGCAGCACCGAGGCGCTGACCATGCGCATGGCACGGCGCCAGGTGGTGTCGGTGGAAGAGGCGCTGACCCGCCTGCGCAACATGATCGGCGCCATTCCCGACTGGGCGACCCTGCAGGCTTTCCTGCCGCCCGATCTTACCGATCCCTTCACCGTGCGTTCGGCGCTGGCCTCCACCTTCAATGCCAGCCTCGAAATGGCGAAGCAGGGCCTGATCGAATTGCGCCAGGTGCAGAGTTTCGGCCCGATCTACATTCGCCGCCAGACCGGCGTGGTTCAGGACAATGGCCCGGAGCCTGCTCCGGCGCAGCAGGAAGAGTAAGCGATGCAGTCCGATCAGCAGGAAGAGACCCAGGGCCAGCAGGCTGAGAACGAAGGCCGCGACATGGCTGAGACTTTCGAGGAAGACACCGCGCCGGCGGGTGCCGACGAGTCCGAGGCGGAAGACGCTGAGGGCGAAGGCGAGGCCGCGCCTGAACCGGGTGATGCCGAAGCCGAGTTCGCGCAGCAGGTTCGTATGGTGGAGGCGCTGCTGTTCGCCGCCGCCGAGCCGCTGGACGAAGCGTCCTTGCGCAAGCGGCTGCCTAAGAATGCCCGTGTGAAGGCGATCCTGGCGGCGCTGGAAGACCAGTACCGTCAGCGCGGCGTGATCCTGAAGCATCTTGCCGGCCGCTGGGCCTTCACCACGGCGCCGGACCTCAAGCATATGCTGGAGCATCACCGCGAAGTGACGCGCAAGCTGTCGCGTGCCGCCACCGAGACGCTCTCCATCGTCGCCTATCACCAGCCGGTGACCCGCGCCGAGATCGAGGATATCCGTGGCGTCGGCCTTTCCAAGGGCACGCTGGACGTGCTGATCGAGGCCGGCTGGGTGAAGATCAGCGGTCGCCGCCGCGTGCCGGGCCGCCCGGTCACCTATGCCACCACCGACGAATTCCTGGTGCATTTCGCGCTCGACAGCATCGACAGCCTGCCGGGTCTGGAGGAATTGCGCGCCTCCGGCCTGCTGGAAACCATCCCGGCCAGCGGCGGCCTGCCGATGCCGGGCGACGCCATCGACGACAGCCCGGTCGACCCGCTGGGCGAGGATGATGACGGCCGCGAATTCCTCGAGCCGCTGATGCCCGATCCGGCAGACGCGGAAAAAGCGGCCGAGGCTGCTGCCGAAGAAGAAGCTGCGCCTGCGGAAGACCCGCAGCGGAATGCCTGATCTCATCCTCCGCGATGTCAGCCACCGTTATGGCGACCGGCTTGCGGTCGACCATGTGGCGCTGGCCATCGGCGCTGGGGAGATTTTCTGCCTGCTGGGGCCATCGGGTTGCGGCAAATCCACCACGCTGCGCATCGCGGCGGGCCTGGAGGATTTGCAGCAGGGCGAGGTTTCGATCAGCGGCAGGCGCGTGGCTGGGCCGGGGCTGAACCTGCCGACCGAGGCCCGCCATGTCGGCATGGTGTTCCAGGATCACGCGTTGTTCCCACATCTCAGTGTCGCCGACAATATCGCTTTTGGCCTGTCGCAGCTTGGCGCGGCGGAACGCCGCCAGCGCGCTGAACTCTGGGCCGGCCGGGTTGGCCTGACCGCCCATCTCGACGTTTTTCCGCACCGGCTCTCCGGCGGTGAACAGCAGCGCGTGGCCCTGGCCCGCGCGCTCGCCCCGGAACCGGCGGTGATGCTGCTGGACGAGCCGTTCTCCAGCCTGGACAACCGGCTGCGCGACCAGATCCGCGACGATACCGTGGCGATCCTGAAACAGGCTGGCACGCCGACCCTGCTGGTAACCCATGATCCCGAGGAAGCCATGCGCATGGCCGACCGGATCGGCATCATGCAGGCTGGCAGGCTGGTGCAGGTGGACAGCCCGGAAGGCGTCTATGGCCAGCCGCAATCGCTTTTTGCCGCCCGTTTCCTCTCGGAAACCAATGAAATCAAAGGCCGGGTGCAGGCTGGCCGGCTCGATACACCGTTTGGCACTTTCCCCGCGCCGCATCTGGCCGATGGCACCGAGGCTTTGCTGGTATTCCGGCCCGAGGCGTTGGCCGTCCAGAATAGCGCCGAACTGGGGGGCGCGGACCTGGATTGCCGCGTGCTGCGCGCCCGTTCGCTGGGCCCCTATCGCCGGGTCGAGGTGCAACTGAACGGGGCAGGGGAGACGCATCTGGTTGCCCGTCTGGCGCCGGGACCGCTGCCCGAAGCCGGCAGCCGCCTGCGGCTGACCCTGGATAAGGCGGCTTGCCATATCTTTCCAAGCAGTTAGTACTTTCCCGTCAGTTAGATTGGCCCCTGTGAATTGCCTTGGCGGGGTATTATCTGCCATAGTGCGAGGCGACATGGAAACGGCCTCGGAAACCGCCGGTTAGGCCGCTTCAGGGAGAAAGATGATGGGTTCGTTCAGCATTTGGCACTGGCTGCTGGTTCTGGTGGTTATTCTGATCCTGTTCGGCGCTGGCAAGCTGCCGAAGGTGGCGGGTGACCTGGCCTCGGGGATAAAGAATTTCCGCAAGGGCATGAAGGAAGAGCCGGAAGAAGCCAAGGAGCCGGCGAAGGATGCCGGTGTGATCCAGCAGCAGGCCCCCGCCTCGGGCACCACCACGACTGCCGGTGCCACCAGCGAGAAGACGGCGCAGCACTGAGCCGTTGATGTTCTAACCGGCCGGCGCGCCTGGAATACGGGCGCCCGGCCTCGTCATTAAAAAGGCGTCGGCGATGTTCGACATTGCCTGGTCCGAGTTGGGGGTTATCGCGGTGGTCGCGCTGGTCGTGATCGGCCCGAAGGACCTGCCGAAGGTGTTGCGCACGGTGGGTCAGTGGACCTCCAAGGCGCGCTCGATGGCGCGCGAATTCCAGTCCGGCATCGACGACATGGTGCGTGAGTCCGAACTGGACGAATTGCGCAAATCGGCCAAGCAGGTGACGGATTTCTCGCTCGAAAACGAGATCAAGAAGACCGTCGATCCCGACGGCTCCCTGGAAAAGACCCTGACCGCCGACGCGCTGCCCTCCTACAACGATCTCGTTTCCCCTGATGGCACGTTGCCCGCACCGGCGCCGACCGATGCGGTGAGCCTGGCCGAAGCCGATGCCGCCAAGGCGGCAGCGCAAGCGCCCGCCGTCGAGCCGGTGCCCGCCGCGCCCGCCACCGATACCGCTGCCCCGGCCAATGCGGTTTCCGGCGTGCCGGCCAAGGAAGAACCCAAGCCGTGAGCGAGACCAAGCAGCCCGAGGACGAAGTAGAAGCCTCCCGCATGCCGTTGCTCGAGCACCTGATCGAGCTGCGCAATCGGCTGATGTGGGCCATTGGTTCGATCTTCATCGCCTTTGTCGGCTGCTATTATTTCGCGCCGCATATCTACGCCCTGCTGATGCACCCGCTGATCGAGGCGATGGGTAGCACCGAAGGCCGGCGCATGATCTTCACCGCGCCGCAGGAAGCCTTCTTCACTTATGTCAAGCTCGGCTTCTGGGCCGCCGCCGTGGTCGCTTTCCCGGTGATAGCAGCACAGATCTGGATGTTCGTGGCGCCCGGCCTCTACAAGCACGAGAAGAAGGCCTTTCTGCCCTTCCTGGTGGCCACCCCGGTGCTGTTCGCCATTGGCGGCGCCTTCGTCTACTGGTTCATCATGCCGCTAGCGCTGAAATTCTTCATCGGCTTCGAGGGCCATGGCGGCGACGGCGTGATCCCGATCCAGCTTGAAACCAAGGTCAGCGAATATCTCTCGCTGGTGATGACCCTGATCTTCGCTTTCGGCCTGGCCTTCCAGTTGCCTGTGCTGCTGACGCTGCTGGGCCGCGTCGGGCTGCTGACGGCGGCGGGGCTGGCATCGAAGCGGCGCTATGCCATCGTCATCATGTTCATCTTCGCGGCTATCGTCACGCCGCCGGATATCATCAGCCAGATCGGCCTCGCCGTGCCGCTGATCCTGCTTTACGAAGTCTCGATCTGGATGGTGAAGTGGATCGAGCACGACCGCGCCAAGCGCGAGGCTGCGGAAAAGGCCGCCGAGGAAGCTGCGGAAAAGCCGAAGCCGGCGGAGACGGGCGAGGGCGGAGCCAATCCGCCAGCGCCATAAGTTCGGGTAAAAACCATGCATGACATAAAAGCCATCCGCGACAATCCGGCCGGCTTCGACGCGGCCCTTGCGCGCCGTGGTCTGGCGCCGGTGGCCGAGGGGCTGGTGGCGCTGGACGCCAAGCGCCGCGCCGCCCAGGCAGAATTCGATACCACGCAGGCGAAGCGCAATGCGTTGTCGAAGGAAATCGGCGCCGCCAAAGCGAAGAAGGATGAAGCTCGCGCCGCCGAGTTGATGGCCGAGGTAGCAGCGCTGAAGGATGCCTTGGCCAAGCACGAGGCCGACCAGGCGGCGTTCGAGGCCGAGTTGAAGGACGCGCTCAGCCGCATCCCGAATCTCCCGGCCGATGATGTGCCGCTGGGCAAGGACGAGAACGATAACCAGGAACTGCGCCGCGTTGGCGCGCAAAAGAATTTCAGCTTCAAGCCGAAAGAGCATTTCGATCTCGGCGAAGGCTTCGGCCTGATGGATTTCAACGCCGGCACCAAGCTGGCCGGCGCGCGCTTCACGGTGATGCGCGGCCAGCTTGCGCGGCTGTCCCGTGCGCTCGGCCAGTTCATGCTGGACCTGCACACGACGGAGTTCGGCTATTCCGAAACCATCGTACCGCTGCTGGTGAATGACGATACCGCCTATGGCACCGGACAATTGCCCAAGTTCGGCGATGACCTGTTCCGCACCACGGCCGGCTACTGGCTGATCCCGACGGCGGAAGTGCCACTGACCAATCTGGCGCGCGATACCATCATCGACGAAAGCCAGTTGCCCTGGCGGCTGACAGCATTGACGCCCTGCTTCCGCTCGGAAGCAGGCGCGGCGGGGCGTGACACACGCGGCATGATCCGCCAGCACCAGTTCGAGAAGGTGGAGCTGGTCAGCGTTACCCGGCCGGAGGATTCGGTTGCCGAGCATGAGCGCATGACTCAGGCAGCGGAAGAAGTGCTGAAACGCCTGGAACTGCCGTTCCGTACCATGCTGCTCTGTGCCGGCGATATGGGCAGCGGCGCGCGCAAGACCTTCGATATCGAGGTCTGGCTGCCGGGCCAGGATCGTTACCGCGAGATTTCGAGCTGTTCCAATTGCGGCGACTGGCAGGCGCGGCGTATGAATGCCCGCTGCCGCGCGCCGGGCGAGAAGCAGACCCGCTTCGTGCATACGCTGAACGGCTCCGGCCTCGCCGTGGGCCGCACCCTGATCGCGGTTCTGGAGAATTACCAGGAGGCCGACGGCTCGGTGAGCATTCCCGCCGCCCTGCTTCCTTATATGGGCGGCCTCAAGAAAATCGAAAAGGCCGCATGATGCGCATCCTGGTCACCAACGACGACGGCATCCATGCCCCGGGCCTGAAGGTGGCCGAGGCCATCGCCAAGAAGCTGTCGAAGGACATCACCGTTGTCGCGCCTGACTATGAGCAATCCGGCGCCTCGCATTCGCTGACCCTGACCCTGCCGCTGCGTCTGCGCAAGCTCAACGCGCGCAAGTTCGCCGTGCGCGGCACGCCGACCGATTGCGTGATGATGGCGGTGCACGAGATCATGAAGGGCAAGAAGCCGGACCTGATCATCTCTGGCGTCAACCGTGGCTCGAACCTGGGCGAGGACGTGACCTATTCCGGCACCGTCGCCGCCGCCATGGAAGGCACATTGCTGGGCATCCCAAGCATCGCGCTCTCCCAGAAGATCAATCCCGGCCATCCGGTGAAATGGGCCACCGGCGAACAGCATGCGCCGGGCCTGATCCGCAAGCTGCTCAAGACCGGCTGGCCGCGCGGCGTGCTGATCAACGTGAATTTCCCCGATGTGGTGGCCGATGCGGTGGCCGGCGTGCAGGTGGTGATGCAGGGCCAGCGCGATCTGACCGATCTGGTGCTCGATCACCGCATCGATGCCCGCGACGTGCCGTATTACTGGATTGGCTTCCGCCGCCAGAACGGCAAGCCGAAGCGTGGCACCGATCTGCGCAGCGTCGATGAAGGCTATATCGCGGTGACGCCGCTGCAGCTCAACCTGACCCATGGCGCGAGCCTGAAGGCGCTCCGCGCCGCGCTTGGCTGACGCCGTGTCGGAAACGCCGGTCGATCCGCGCGTCATCCAGCTCATCATGGAGCTGCGGCACCAGGGTATCAAGGATACCCGCGTGCTCTCGGCCATCGAACGGGTGCCGCGCGACCGCTTCGTGCCATCGCAATTCCAGGAACATGCCTACGAGAATATCGCGCTGCCGATCACGCAAGGGCAGACCATCAGCCAGCCCTATGTGGTCGCCTTCATGACCGAGGCCTTGCAGCTCGGCGATCGCATGAAGGTGCTCGAAATTGGCACCGGCTCAGGCTACCAGACCGCCGTGCTGACCCGGCTCTGCCGCCGCGTCTATACGATTGAACGCTACCGCTCGCTGCTGCTGCAGGCCGAGCGCCGGTTGGCTGACCTCGGTATCACCAATGTCACCGCCAAGCTTGGCGACGGCAACAAGGGCTGGCCCGAACAGATGCCGTTTGACCGCATCCTGGTGACGGCAGCGGCCGACAAGCGCCCGGACAGCCTGATTGACCAGCTTTCACCGCAAGGCGGCATCCTGGTGGCGCCGGTCGGCCAGACCGATTCAGCGCAGGACATTATCCGCTACACCCGCGACGGCCTTGCCGTGCGCGAGGAGCGCCTGCTGCCGGTCCGCTTCGTGCCGCTCCTGCCCGGCATCGCCAGGGAAGCGGCGGGTTAAGTATCCCACTCCGTCATGCGCGGACTTGATCCGCGCATCTCCCTCCAATTGGGTAAAGATGCCCGGGTCTAGCCCGGGCATGACGAGCCTTACAGGATTTTACTGAAACGCCTGGATGCCGGTGATGGCGCGGCCAAGGATCAGCGCATGGACGTCGTGGGTGCCTTCGTAGGTGTTCACGGTTTCCAGGTTCACCATATGGCGGATGACATGGAAATCCTCGTGGATGCCGTTGCCGCCATGCATGTCGCGGGCGACACGGGCGATCTCGAGCGCCTTGCCGCAGGAATTGCGCTTGATCAGTGAGATCATTTCTGGCGCCGCCTTGCCTTCGTCCTTCAGTCGGCCGACGCGCAGGCAGGCGCTGAGCCCCAGGGCGATTTCGGTCTGCATGTTGGCGAGCTTCAACTGCACGAGCTGGGTGGCGGCGAGCGGACGGCCGAACTGCTTGCGGTCCAGCGTATACTGCCGCGCATGGTGCCAGCAGGCTTCCGCCGACCCCATGGCACCCCAGGCAATGCCGTAGCGCGCATTGTTGAGGCAGCCGAACGGACCTTTGAGGCCCTGCACATTGGGCAGCCAGTTCTCGTCCGGCACGAACACGTCGTCCATGACGATTTCGCCGGTGATCGACGCACGCAAGGAAATCTTGCCCTGGATCTTCGGTGCCGAGAGACCCTTCATGCCCTTATCCAGCACGAAGCCGCGGATGATGCCATCCTCGGTCTTGGCCCACACCACGAACACATCGGCGATGGGTGCGTTGGAAATCCACATCTTGCTGCCGGTCAGCTTGTAGCCGCCGGGCACCTTCACGGCGCGAGTCTTCATGCTGCCGGGATCGGAGCCAGCATCGGGCTCGGTGAGGCCGAAGCAGCCGATCCATTCGCCGGTGGCGAGCTTGGGCAGATATTTCTGGCGCGTTTCCTCGGTGCCATAGGCATGGATCGGATGCATCACCAGGCTGGACTGCACGCTCATCATCGAGCGGTAGCCGCTATCGACGCGCTCGACCTCGCGGGCGATCAGGCCGTAGGAGACATAATTGGTGCCGGCGCAGCCATAGCCGTCGATGGTGGAGCCGAGCAGGCCGAGTTCGCCCATCTCGCGGAAAATCGCCGGATCGGTCTTTTCCTCGCGGAAGGCTTCCTTCACCCGGGGCAGCAGCTTGGCCTGCGCGTAATCGCGCGCGGTGTCACGCACCATGCGCTCTTCCTCGGTCAGCTCGGCATCCAGCAGCAGCGGGTCATCCCACTGGAAGGGGGGAAGGGTGTAGGCCATCGCGTCTATCCTCTCGGGACTCTTTTCAGGTTGTCTCTGACTCGGCCGGTTCCGGCGGGCGCGAAGCCTATACCAAGCCTCAAGCCTTGGGAAGAAAGCCCGCCTGCACACAGTTGACGCCCGGTTTTACGCCAAAAATTTCCGCAACCCAACCCTGTGGATAGAGTGCGAAAATGTAGCGATACAATGCGTAAAATGGTAACACGGAAGCCATGACAGGGACACAAGGCGGCAGACCGGGCGACGAGGTAATCGTCGAGTTCATCCGGGTCGGTTCGATGCTTAAGGTGGTGGCGGTGGATACCGTTACCGGCCTGGAAGTGTCGATGGTGGGCGACCCGCGCCGCTCCACCGAGGAAATGAAACGCCTCGCCGCGCAGAAACTGCGCTTCGTCCTGGCCAAGAAACAGCAGGGACAATAACGGGCCGGAACCGGCGGGGGACGATGGAATATTTCCTGCAGCAGTTGATCAACGGGGTCACGCTCGGCGCGGTCTACGCCCTCATCGCCATCGGCTACACGATGGTTTACGGCATCATCGGCATGATCAATTTCGCCCATGGCGAAATTTACATGATCGGTGCCTTCATCGCCGTCATCACCTTCTCGATCCTCGGCCTGGTCGGCATCACCTGGGTGCCGCTGGCTTTGCTCATCGTGCTGGCGGCCTCGATGATCCTCACCGGGCTTTACGGCTGGACCGTGGAACGCGTCGCCTATCGGCCATTGCGCGGCTCCTTCCGCCTGGCGCCGCTGATTTCCGCCATCGGCATGTCGATCTTCCTGCAGAACTATGTGCAGATCGCGCAAGGCGCCAAGATCAAGCCGCTGCAGCCGATGATCCGGGGCGGCGTCGAACTGCTGCATGGCGATGGCTTCTCGGTCAACCTGAGCTACCTGCAGATGATCATCATCGCGCTCACCGTGGCGCTGATGATCGGCTTCACCTGGCTGATCCAGGCAACGCCCCTGGGCCGTGCGCAGCGCGCCACCGAGCAGGACCGCCTGATGGCCGGGCTGCTGGGCGTCAACACCGACCGTACCATTTCGCTCACCTTCGTGCTCGGCGCCGTGCTGGCCGCCGTCGCCGGCGTGATGGTGACGCTGTATTACGGCGTGGTCGATTTCTATATCGGCTTCCTCGCCGGCCTGAAGGCCTTCACCGCCGCCGTGCTCGGCGGCATCGGCAGCCTGCCCGGTGCCATGCTGGGCGGCCTGCTGATCGGCCTGATCGAGGCCTTCTGGTCGGCCTATTTCAGCATCGAGTACAAGGATGTCGCGGCCTTCTCAATCCTGGTCATTGTGCTGATCTTCCGGCCCACTGGTTTGCTCGGCCGGCCGGAAGTGGAGAAGGTGTGATGACGCTGCCGGCCCGCTTCAAGGACGCCATCCTCGCCGGCCTGGTTGCCGGCGTGCTGGCATTACCGCTGCTCGGCTTCGAAACTGTCGATACCGGCGGCCCGCTCGGCATCAAGACCCGCTGGCATCTGGTTGGCTATGCCGCTGCTGGCGTCTTCCTCGGCCGCTTGCTGCTGATGGCGTTGCTCGACTGGCGGCGCGGCAAGGTGCAGGCCCAGGCCACGATACAGACCGGCAAGCGCGACCGGATGGCGGAGCTGGGCCGCAAGGCCGATACCTGGCTGATGCCGGCGCTGATCGCCTTTGCCGTGATCCTGCCGATGATGCCTTTTGCCGACCGCACCGTGGTCGATCTCGGCACCGTGGTGCTGATCTATGTCATGCTCGGCTGGGGCCTCAATATCGTCGTCGGCCTCGCTGGCCTGCTCGATCTCGGCTATGTCGCTTTCTATGCCGTCGGCGCCTATTCCTATGCGTTGCTCTCAAAGAATTTCGGCCTGAATTTCTGGGAATGCCTGCCACTCGCCGGCCTGTTCGCGGCACTGTTTGGCGTCGCACTCGGCTTCCCCGTGCTGCGGCTGCGCGGCGACTATCTCGCCATCGTCACGCTCGGCTTTGGCGAAATCATCCGTATCGTGCTGCTGAACTGGCAGAAGCTTACCGGCGGTCCGAACGGCATTTCCGGCATCCAGCGCCCGAGCTTCTTCGGCTATCCGTTCAGCGCCAACCCGCCGGAAGGCACCACCTCCTTCCACCAGTTGTTCGGCCTGGAATTCGCTTCCACGCACCGCATCGTGTTTCTGTATTACCTGATCCTGGCGCTGGCCTTGCTCACCAACCTGTTCACCCAGCGCATCCGCAAGCTGCCGGTGGGCCGCGCCTGGGAAGCCTTGCGCGAGGATGAAATCGCCTGCCGCGCGCTTGGCATCAACCCGACCAACACCAAGCTGACCGCCTTTGCCATCGGCGCCATGTTTGGCGGTTTCGCCGGCAGCTTCTTCGCCACGCGCCAGGGCTTCATCAGCCCGGAAAGCTTCACCTTCATCGAATCCGCCGTGATCCTGGCCATCGTGGTGCTGGGCGGTATGGGCAGTCAGGCCGGCATCGTGCTGGCTGCCGCCTTCCTCACGCTGCTGCCCGAGTTGGCGCGAGAATTCTCGCTGTTCCGCATGCTCGCTTTCGGCCTCGCCATGGTGCTGATCATGGTCTGGCGGCCGCAAGGGCTGCTGGCGCATCGCGAGCCGACCATGCGGCTTGCGAAAGCCGGGGGAGGCGGGCCATGAGCCACCTCCTGAAAGTCGAGCATCTCACCATGCGCTTCGGCGGACTGGTGGCGGTGGACAACGTGTCCTTCACCGCGCAGCCGCGCCAGATCACCGCCGTGATCGGCCCCAATGGTGCCGGCAAGACCACGGTGTTCAACTGCATCGCCGGTTTCTACAAGCCGACCATCGGCCGCCTCAGCCTGATCAACGATGGCACCGAGTATCTGCTGGAGCGCATGCAGGGGCATGACATCCCGAGGCTCGCCCGCGTCGCGCGCACTTTCCAGAATATCCGCTTATTTCCGCAGATGACGGTGCTGGAAAACCTGATCGTGGCCCAGCACAACAAGCTGATGCTCGCCTCGGGTTACACGCTGCTGGGGCTGTTCGGCTGGCGCGGCTATGCCCGGGCCGAGAAGGCAGCGGTGGAGCAGGCGCGCTACTGGCTGCACCAGACGCAGTTGACCGAGATGGCCGATATGCCCGCCGGCAGCCTGCCTTATGGCGGCCAGCGCCGGCTTGAGATCGCGCGCGCCATGTGCACCGAGCCGGTGCTGCTCTGCCTGGATGAGCCGGCCGCCGGCCTCAATCCGCGCGAAAGCGCCGATCTCAACAATCTGCTGCAATTCATCCGCGACCAGCATGGCTGCGGCGTGCTGCTGATCGAACACGACATGAGCGTGGTGATGCAGATTTCCGATCATGTTGTGGTGCTGGATTACGGCAAGAAGATCGCCGATGGCACGCCGGCGCAGGTGCGGTCCGACCCGACCGTGATCAAGGCGTATCTCGGCGAGGATTTCGGTGTTGAAGAAGCGGGGGCCGCCTGATGCTCTCGATCACCGGCATTCACACCTATTATGGCGCCGTGCATGCCTTGAAGGGCGTCGACATGGAAGTACGCCAGGGCGAGATCGTGGCGCTGATCGGCGCCAATGGTGCTGGCAAATCCACCTTGCTCATGAGCATCTGCGGCAACCCGAAGCCGCGCAAAGGCGATATCCGGCTGCAGGGCGAAAGCCTGCTCGGTGTGCCGATGCATGATCTGGTGCGGCGTGGCCTGGCGCATGCGCCGGAAGGCCGCCGCATCTTCCCGCGCATGACGGTGCTGGAGAATCTGCGCATGGGCGCGGTGGCGGCGGACCCGGCACATTTCGACAGCGACCTGGAACGCGTCTATGGCCTGTTCCCGCGCCTGAAAGAGCGCAGCGAGCAGCGCGGCGGCACGCTTTCCGGTGGCGAACAGCAGATGCTGGCGATTGCCCGTGCACTGATGAGCCGGCCGCGCCTGCTGCTGCTGGACGAACCCTCGCTCGGCCTGGCGCCGCTGGTGGTGCGGCAGATCTTTTCGATCATCGAGGAGATCAACAAGCGCGATGGCGTTACCGTGCTGTTGGTGGAACAGAATGCCTATCACGCGCTCCGGCTGGCGCATCGCGGCTATGTGCTGGTGAATGGCAGCATTACCATGAGCGGTTCCGGCGCTGATCTGTTGGCGGACGAACAGATCCGTGCCGCCTATCTCGAAGGAGGGCACGCATGACCGCGCTGCTCGGTTCCTCGCTCGGGGTGTTCATCGGCTTCACCCTGATTCTGGTCGGCGGCTGTTCCTTCCTGATGGGGCAGGCGGTGGCTTCCACCTGGCGCCCGGCCTGGCAAATCCTGCCTTACAGCATTTTGTTGGCGCTAGCTGACCGGTTCCTGGTCTTCGGCCTGTTCGGCGGCCAACTCGGCGCCTTGCTGCCTTTCCTAACGGTAAGTGCCGTGCTGCTGGCCCTGGCCGGTATTGGTTTCCGGCTGACCCGGGTCGATATGATGGTACGGCAATACCCCTGGCTCTATGAACGGGCCGGGCTATTCGCGTGGCGCGATAAAACATCGTGATCTGCTATCGGTTAGTTGCTGCTTTTGGAGTGAACGTCTACAGTTTCTTTATCCGCAACCCAGGGGAGGTTCGACACATGCGTACGCTTTCACTCGGTCTTGGTTTTGCCGCCGCTCTCGGCCTGATGGCCGGCGCCGCGCAGGCCCAGGTCAAGATTTCGCTCAACGGCCCGCTCACCGGTCAGCTTGCCTCCTTCGGCGAGCAGATGAAGAAGGGCGCCGAGATGGCCGTGGCCGATCTCAACGCCGCTGGCGGCGTCAACGGCCAGAAGATCACGCTGATCTTCGGCGATGACCAGTGCGACCCGAAGCAGGCGGTCGCGGTGGCCAACAAGTCGGCGCAGGAAAAGGTCGCCGCGGTGATCGGTCACTTCTGCTCGGGCTCCTCGATCCCGGCTTCCGACGTCTACAAGGAAGAAAACATCCTGCAGATTTCGCCGGCTTCGACCAATCCGAAGTTCACTGATCGCGGCTACACCAATACCTTCCGCGTCTGCGGCCGCGATGACCAGCAGGGCATGGTTGCCGGCGATTACATTGCCGACAAGTACAAGGGCAAGAAGGTCGCCATCCTGCATGACAAGACCGCCTATGGTCAGGGCCTTGCCGATGAGACCAAGAAGCGCCTCAACAGCAAGGGCGTGACCGAGGCGATGTATGAGGCGATTTCCGCCGGTGAGAAGGATTACTCGGCGCTGATCTCGAAGATGAAGGCGGCCGGCATCGAGCTGATTTATCTCGGCGGCTACCATCCGGAAGCCGGCCTGATCGTGCGCCAGGCCAAGGAGCAGGGCCTCAATGCCCCGCTGATGGGTGGCGACGCGCTGGTCGACAAGCAGCTCTGGGCGATTTCCGGCACCGCCGGCCAGGGCACGCTGATGACCTTCGACGCCGATCCGCGCAAGAACCCGGTGGCGAAGCCGATCGTGGATAAGTTCAAGGCTGGTGGCTACGATCCGGAGGGCTACACCCTCTACACCTACGCCGCCATCCAGGTCTGGGCGCAGGCCGCCACCACCGCCAAGTCGTTCAAGACCGCGGACGTGGAAAAGGCGATGCGCGCCGGCACCTTCAAGACCGTGCTGAACGACATCAAGTTCGACGCCAAGGGCGACACCACCAGCCCGGCCTACAAGGTCTATGTCTGGAAGGACGGCGCCTACGACTACGTGAACTAATCACCGTTCGCGGATGGTTCCGGAGAAGCCCGGCGGGAAACCGCCGGGCTTTTTCTTTGCCTAAGTGGCATGAGATGCCCGGGGCGAGCCCGGGCATGACGATCAGTTCAATAAAACGCGTCATCCCCGGACTTGATCCGGGGATCTTTGGCCGGAAAGGGCCATAACGGCCCTACACCGCCAGTTGCCGCCGCGCGGCGGGAGTTTCCCGGCTCAAGGCCGGGAATGACGCACTTGCAGGTGTGAAATCGGATTAACTCAGGCCCCATTTGCCTTGTGGTGGGTATTGGCTGCCGCCACCGGATATTGTAGTTTCCGGGCCATTCAGACCATCCCAGCCCCCGGAGGCCGCCTGCCCATGTCGAAGCCTGTCATCGCCGTGGCCTCGGACCATGCCGGCTTTGAGCTGAAGGGCATCCTGAAGGCTGAGCTTGAAACGCAAGGCTACAGCGTGCTCGACCTCGGCACGCATGGCCCGGACAGCGTCGATTATCCCGATTTCGGCAAAGCCATCGGCGACGCGGTGGCGGGCGGCAAGGCGCAATATGGCGTCGCCGTCTGCGGCTCCGGCATCGGCATCTCGATTGCCGCCAACCGCGTGCCCGGCTGCCGTGCCGCCCTGGTGCATGATGCGCTCTCGGCCCGGCTCAGCCGCCTGCATAACGATGCCAATGTGATCGCGCTCGGCGCCCGCCTGATCGGCGTCGATACGGCCAAGGATTGCCTTGCCGTGTTCCTCAACACCGCCTTTGAAGGTGGCCGCCATGCCCGGCGCGTCGCCAAGCTTGCCTGAAGGAGTAACCGCCATGTCCGCCACCAAGCCCGCCGTCACCCATGCCGGTTTCTTCGAGCGCAGCCTGGAACAGTCCGATCCGGCGATCTTCAAGGCGATAGCCGAGGAACTCGGCCGCCAGCGCGAGCAGATCGAACTGATCGCGTCCGAGAACATCGTCAGCCGCGCCGTGCTGGAGGCCCAGGGCTCGGTGATGACCAACAAGTATGCCGAGGGCTATCCGGGCCGCCGCTACTACAATGGCTGCGAGTTCGTCGATATCGCCGAGGAACTGGCCATCGAGCGCGCCAAGAAGCTGTTCGATTGTGGCTTCGCCAATGTGCAGCCGCATTCCGGCGCCCAGGCCAACCAGGCGGTGTTCATGGCCTGCCTGAAGCCGGGCGATACCTTCATGGGCCTCGACCTCGCCGCCGGCGGCCATCTTACCCATGGCTCGCCCGCCAACCAGTCGGGCAAGTGGTTCAACGTGGTGAGCTACACCGTGCGCCCGGATGATCACCGCATCGACATGGACGAGGTGGCGAAGATCGCCGAGCAGCATAAGCCGAAGCTGATCATTGCCGGCGGCTCGGCCTATCCGCGTTTCTGGGACTTCGCGCGCTTCCGCCAGATTGCTGATTCTATCGGGGCGATCTTCATGGTCGACATGGCGCATTTCGCCGGCCTGGTGGCGGGTGGCGTGCATGCCAGCCCGTTCCCCCATGCCCATATCGCCACCACCACCACGCACAAGACCCTGCGCGGCCCGCGCGGCGGCATGGTGCTCACCAATGACGAGGCGCTTGCCAAGAAGATCAACTCGGCGGTGTTCCCGGGCCTGCAGGGCGGCCCGCTGATGCATGTGATCGCCGCCAAAGCGGTGGCTTTCGGCGAGGCGCTGACGCCGGAATTCCGCGCCTATGCTGCGGCGGTGGTGGAGAATGCCAAGGCGATGGCCGGCGCGCTGATGGAGCGCGGTTATAACCTCACCTCGGGCGGCACCGACAATCACCTGATGCTGGTCGACCTGCGCTCCAAGGGCCTCAAGGGCAACGTGGTGGTGGAAGCGCTGGAGCGCGCCCGCATCACCGCCAACAAGAACGGCGTGCCGTTCGATCCGGAAAAGCCGATGGTGACGTCTGGCGTGCGCGTCGGCAGCCCGGCCGGCACCACGCGCGGCTTCGGCGCCGCCGAGTTCCGCCAGATCGGCCAGCTCATGGCCGATGTGATGGATGGCCTGGTGGCCAAGACCAACGACAACAGCGCCGTCGAGCGCGCGGTGGCCGAGAAGGTGGTGGCTCTGTGCCATCGCTTCCCGATCTACTAAAGCGCAACAAGGGCAGGGGAGAAGCGTTTCATGCGGTGTCCGTTCTGCGGCAATGACGATACCCAGGTGAAGGACTCGCGGCCGACCGAGGATAACTCGGCGATCCGCCGGCGCCGCTTCTGCCCCAATTGCGCCGCGCGCTTCACCACGTTCGAGCGCATCCAGTTGCGTGAACTGACCGTAGTGAAGAAGAACGGCCTCAAGGTGCCGTTCGACCGCGACAAGCTGGCGCGCTCGATTCAGATCGCCACGCGCAAGCGCCCAGTCGATCCGGAGCGTATCGAGCGCCTGATCAATGGCATCGTGCGGCGCCTGGAGAGCATGGGTGAGAGTGAAATCTCGTCCGACCAGATCGGCGGCCTGGTGATGGATGGCCTGGCGGCGCTTGATAAGGTTGCCTATGTGCGCTTCGCCTCGGTCTACCGCAATTTCCGCGAAGCCAAGGATTTTGAGGACTTCATCGGCTCGCTGAGCGGCAACGGCGGCAAGCACGACGATGACTGATAAGGCCGCCGCCGCCCGCGACGAACGCTGGATGCGTCTCGCGCTCGGGCTGGCGGCGCGGGGCTTGGGGAATACCTGGCCCAATCCAGCCGTTGGCTGCGTGCTGGTGCAGCACGGCCATCTGGTTGGCCGTGGCTTCACGCAAGTCGGCGGCAGGCCTCATGCCGAAACCGTGGCACTGTCGCAAGCCGGTACGGCGGCCAAAGGCGCCACCGCCTATGTGACGCTGGAACCCTGCAGCCATCATGGACGCACGCCGCCCTGTGCCGATGCGCTGATCCAGGCCGGCATCGCGCGCTGTGTCGTGGCGCTGGAGGATCCCGATCCGCGCGTCTCGGGCCAGGGGCTTGAGAAGCTGCGCGAGGCCGGCATTGCCGTGGAACTGGGCCTGCTGGGTGAGGAAGCCGCCGAGATCAATGCCGGCTTCCTGCTGCGCGTGACGCAGAACCGCCCGCTGGTGTCGCTGAAGCTCGCCACCAGCCTGGATGGTCGCATCGCCACCCATACCCGCGACAGCAAATGGATCACCGATCCGGTATCGCGCCAGCGCGCGCATCTGCTGCGCGCCCAGCATGATGCCATCATGGTCGGTTCCAACACCGCGTTGCAGGATGACCCGGACCTGACCTGCCGGCTGCCCGGCCTGCCGAAACGGCCCGCCCCCCGCGTGGTGCTGGATGGCCGCCTGCGCCTGCCGCTCACCGCCAAGCTGGTGGCCACCGCCCGCAGCCACCCGACCTGGATCATCTGCCGCGAGGATGCCGATGCCACAAGGCGCGAGGCTTTTGCCGCCTGCGGCGTCGAGGTCATCACCGTGCCGCCGGCCGAGGATGGCCTGCCCGATATCCGCCGCGCCCTGGAGGCCCTGGCTGAGCGCGGCATCACCCGGCTGCTGGTGGAAGGCGGCGGCCAGCTTGCCGCCAGCCTGATCCGCACCGACCTGGCCGACCGGCTGCTGTTCTTCCGGGCCCCGGCAGTGATCGGCGGCGACGGCCTGCCGGCCATCGCGGCATTTGGCGTCGATACCGTAGCGGAAGCCCCCCGCTGGCGCCGGCTCCGGGCCGATATTTTGGCTGACGACCTGCTGGAAACCTTCGCCCGCCCGCTCTAGAACTAGGCCCATGTTCACAGGAATTGTTACAGACATCGGCACCATCACCGCCCGCGAGCAGCGCGGCGACACCCGTTTCCGCATTCGCACGGCGTATGACACCGCGACGATTGCCATTGGCGCGTCCATTGCCTGTTCCGGCGTCTGCCTCACCGTGGTGCAGACCGGGGCTGACTGGTTCGCCGTCGATGTTTCGGCGGAGACGCTTTCGCGCAGCAATCTCGGCAACTGGGCCGAGGGCAGCCGGGTGAACCTGGAACGCTCGCTCCGGGTCGGCGACGAACTGGGCGGCCATATCGTTTCGGGCCATGTCGATGCCTTGGCCGAAGTGGTGGAAGCCAGGCCGGAGGGCGACAGCCTGCGGCTGACCTTCCGCGTGCCGGCGTCGCTGGCTGGCTATGTAGCAGAGAAGGGTTCGGTGGCGCTGGATGGCGTGTCGCTCACGGTCAATGCCGTGGATGCCGACCGCTTCGGCATCAACCTGATCCCGCATACCCAGGCCGTGACCACACTGGGCGGCCTGAAGCAGGGTGACCGTGTGAATTTCGAAGTCGATACCTTGGCCCGCTATGTGGCGCGGCTGCGTGATTGGGTGAAGCCGTGAGCGATGATCTTGCCGATTTGAAGCGTTACCTTGCCTCGTCCGAGGAGATCATTGCCGAGGCCAAGCGTGGCCGCATGGTGATCCTGGTGGACGAGGAAGACCGCGAGAACGAGGGCGACCTCTACATCCCGGCGGCCAAGTGCGATGCCGAGGCGATCAACTTCATGGCCAAGTATGGCCGTGGCCTGATCTGCCTGTCGCTGACCCGCCAGCGCTGCGAGCATCTGAAATTGCCGCTGATGGCGCAGAACAATGCCTCGCGCCATGGCACTGCCTTCACCGTCTCGATCGAAGCCCGCGAAGGCGTCACCACCGGCATTTCGGCGGCTGACCGCGCCCGCACCATCGAGGTCGCCATCGACCCGGCCAGCCATGCCGCCAGCCTGGCAACCCCCGGTCATATCTTCCCGCTAATGGCGCGCGATGGCGGCACCCTGGTGCGCGCCGGCCATACCGAGGCGGCGGTCGATATTGCCCGGCTGGCCGGCCTCGACCCGTCCGGCGTGATCTGCGAAATCATGAACGACGACGGCACCATGGCCCGCCTGCCGGACCTGGTGAAGTTCGCGCAATTCCATAACCTCAAGATCGGCACCATCGCCGATCTGATCGCCTATCGCCGCCGCCATGACAACCTGGTGCAGCGGGTGGCCGAGGGCGCTATCGACAGCGTCTGGGGTGGCGAGTTCAAGATGCTGGTTTACCGCAATACGGTGGAATATGCCGAGCATATCGCGCTGGTAAAGGGCGACGTGTCCTCCGGCGGGCCGGTGATGGTGCGTATGCACGCGATGAATGTGCTGGGCGACCTGCTGGGCGACCATGGCGCCCGCGCCGGCGTGCTGCATGAATCGATGCGGATGATCAGCCAGGAGGGCCGTGGCGTGGTGGTGTTGCTGCGCGAGCCGCGCCCCACCGCCTTGTCGGACACGCTGCGGCGCAAAATGGGCGAGCCGGTTGAAAACCCAGGCCAACTTCGGGATTATGGCATCGGTGCGCAGATCCTGCTTGATCTCGGGGTCAAGGAGATGATCCTGCTCTCCAATGTCCAGAGAACCATCGTCGGCCTGGAAGGCTATGGCCTGACGGTGGCGGAAACGCGGCCTGTCGTGGTGCGCAAGGGGGAGATTTGAGCCATGGTTTCGCGTAAGCCGAAAGCGGGCAAGAAGAAGCCTGCCATCAAGATCAAGAAATTCGCCACCTCGAAGTCGCAGGTGATGGGCAGCCTGTCGCTGGATATCCGCAAGCCGCGCGTGCTGATCATCGAGGCGCGCTTCTACGAGGATATTTCGGACGCATTGTTCGAGGGCGCCCGCGCCGCCATCGAGGCTTCCGATTTCCACTATGACCGCATCGACGTGCCGGGCGCGCTGGAAATCCCGGCGGCGATCCGCTTCGCCATGAACCGCAAGGGTGACATGGCCTATGACGGTTTCGTCGCGCTTGGCTGTGTGATCCGTGGCGAGACCACGCATTACGAGATCGTTTCCAACGAAAGCGCCCGCGCGCTGCAGGATCTGGCGGTGAACCACCAGGCCGCGATTGGCAACGGCATCATCACGGTCGAGAATGAAGAGCAGGCCTGGGAGCGTGCGCGCCCGGACAAGCTCAACAAGGGCGGCGGTGCCGCGCTTGCCTGCGTCGCCATGATTGGGCTGAAGCAGCTTTTCGCATCATGACCAAGCCAGAGCAGGGCGAGAATGCGGCGCCGAAGTCTGGCCCGCGTTCCGCCACAGCAAAGCCTGCCGGGCGCCGTTCCGTCGCCCGTCTTTTCGCGGTGCAGGCGCTGTATGAGATCGAGTTTTCCAGCAAGCCCGCCGAAGGCGTGATCCAGGATTTCCGCGAAGCCCGTCTGGGTCAGGAAATCGAGGGCGAGCAATTCCGCCAGGCCGATCCGGACTGGTTCGGCGAAGTGGTGCGCGGCACCGTAAAACGCCAGGCCGAGATCGACGAGCAGATCAAGGCGGCGATGCCGCGTGCCGATGCGCTGGAGCGGCTGGAAGCCGTGCTGCGCCTCGCCATCCGCGCCGCCTGTTTTGAATTGCTGGCGCGTATCGACGTGCCAGCCGGCACCATCATCGACGAGTATCTCGGTGTCGTGCGCGCCTTCTTCAGCCCGCGCGAGATCAAGCTGGCGAATGGCGTGCTGGACGGCCTGGCGCGTCGCCTGCGCCCGAACGAATTCACGCCGCGCTGACCGGGCACGGCTGCCATGCCGCTCGGGGAATTCGAACTGATCGAGAAATACCTGGCGCCGCTGAGCGCCGGCCTGCCGGGTGCCTTCGGTCTCCGCGATGATGCCGCCTGCCTCGGCGTGCCGGCCGGGCAGGAGCTGGTGCTGACCAGCGACGCCTTCGTCAGCGGCATTCATTTTCTCGACAGTGACGGGCCCGAGCGCATCGCGCGCAAGCTGCTGCGGGTCAATCTCTCCGATCTCGCTGCCAAGGGCGCCAAACCCTATGCCTATCAGTTGAGCCTCGGCCTGCCAGGCTCGCCCGAGGAAGCCTGGATCGCGGCTTTCACCGCTGGCCTTGCCGCCGATCAGGCAGCCTTCGGCATCCAGCTTTCCGGTGGTGACACGGTGCGCTCGCCGGGCGGCCTGGTCTTGAGCATCACGGCGCTCGGCCTGGTGCCGGCCGGCGGCATGATCCGGCGCAACGGCGCCAGGGCAGGGGATGCATTATTCGTCACCGGCAGCATCGGCGATGCCTGGCTTGGGCTGGAAGCCAAGCTCGGACGTCTGGCCCTGACTGGCGCCGCTGCCCGCCATTGCGACCTGCGCCTGCACCTGCCCGAGCCGCGCTTAGGCTTCGGCCGTGGCCTGCGCGGCCTGGCCCATGCCGCCATGGATGTCTCCGATGGTCTGCTGCAGGATGCCGGACATCTCAGCCGCGCCGCCGAGCTGGGCGCCGTGATCGACACGGCAGCCGTGCCGCTCTCTGAGCCCGTTCGTGCCTTCCCGGACCTGGTGCCCAGGCTGCTGCCCAAGCTGCTGGCTGGCGGCGACGATTATGAAATCCTGTTCGCGGCGCCGCCGGAAATGGCCTCGGCCATCCAGGCGCTGGGCGAGGCGACGGCCACGCCGGTCAGCCGGATCGGCGCAATCGTGCCGGAACCTGGCCTGTGGCTGCGGGATGCCGCCGGGCAACGGCTGCCGCTGAATCAGGGCCAAGGTTCGGGCGGCTATCAACATTTTTGAACTGGGGTTAGAGTCGGTTTTCAAGGACTCGGAGCTGCCGTGAACAAGATCGTTCTGATCATTGTCGCTGTTGTGGTGCTGCTGGCGCTTGGCGGCGGCGGCGCGGCTGCGTATTTCCTGGTCTTCGCGAAGAAGCCTGCGGAGGTCGCAGAGGAAGCGCCGCCGCCCGCACCGGTGAAGCGCCCGGCTTTCATCCCGCTCGATCCCTTCTCGGTCTGGGTCGAGCCGGAAGGGCAGAAGCCGCGCGAGGTGATCGTGATCTTCCACCTCGAAGCGCCGCCGGACAATGTGCCCGAGATCAATTCCAAGATGCATCTGCTGCGCGACCGCTATATCCGCGAACTGATGAAGCTTGAACCGATCAAGGTGCCGCCACGCTTCGAAGCCAAGGACCTGCTGCCGCTCAAGACCATACTGCGACAGCCCACCGACGATGTGATGGGCAAAGGCGTGGTGACCCAGGTGCTGCTGCTCAATATCGTCGCGCCGCTGAAATAGCGTGCGCCCTTCAATCAGGCCGTCAGTCAGGATGTTTCCGTGAGTGTTTCTCAGATGGCCGAACCGGCCGCCAAACGCAATGTCTTTCTTCTGGCGGCCTGCATGGCCTTGGGCAATTCCGCCAACATGCTGCAGGTGACGCTGGGCGGTCTGGTCGGCCATATCCTGGTGGCAGACAAGGCTTATGCCACATTGCCGGTCACCTTCGTGGTTGGCGGCACGGCTCTTGCCACCATACCGGCTTCGATGCTGATGAACCGCATCGGGCGCAAGCCTGGCTTCATGCTCGGCTGTCTGCTGGCCGGCAGTGGCTCGCTGCTGGCGGCGCTGGGCATCTATCTCGCGCTGTTTCCGCTATTCTGCATCGGCGCCTTCATCTTTGGCGCCTCGAATGCCTTCACCCAGCTCTACCGTTTCGCCGCCGCCGATATCTCGCCGCCGCATTTCAAGAGCCGCGCAATCTCGTGGGTCATGGTCGGCGGTCTCTGCGCTGCCTTCCTGGGCCCCGAAGTAGCCAAGTACACCCGCGAGATGCTGTCGCCGCATCTCTTCCTGGCATCCTATATCGCGGCCGCCATACTGGCTTCGCTGGTGCTATTGGTGCTGCTGTTCGTGCACTTGCCGAAAGCCACGGTGGCGGAAATGACGGAGAAGGGCCGGCCGCTGGTCGAGATCGTGCGCCAGCCCAGCTTTATCGTCGCCGCCATGGCCGGCATGTTCGCCTACGGCGTGATGAACCTGATGATGACCGCCACGCCGCTGGCGATGCAGATCTGCGCCCACCCCTTCGCGGCGGCTGCCACGGTGATCCAGTGGCATGTCTTCGGCATGTTCTTTCCCAGCTTCTTCACCGGCAACCTGATCGCCCGCTTCGGCACCCTGCGTATCATCATGGCCGGCGCGGCCCTCAACATCATCTGCATGGCCATCGCGCTATCCGGCCAGGAAGTGATGAATTTCCAGCTTGCCCTGGCCCTGCTCGGGGTGGGGTGGAATTTCATGTATATCGGCGCAACCTCGCTGCTGACCGAGGTCTACCGGCCGTCGGAACGGGCCAAAACCCAGGCGCTGAACGACTTCCTGGTCTTCGGCACCGTCGCGCTGGCCTCGCTCGGTTCGGGTAAGCTGTTGTATTTCTATGGCTGGGATTCGGTTTCCATGGCCTCGCTGCCCTTCATCCTGATGGCTGCCCTGGCCGTCGCCTGGCTCATGCTGGTGCGCCGGCGCGCTGCCGCTTTATAGGGCTAAGCTGCTAGAATTCCGGCGAAACTAGCCAAACGCTTGTTATTGCGCGCCTAGGCGGTTTCTGGCATCGTCGCCCGCGCAAAAGCCCTGGCTGTGAGTCGGGGCGGGGGCATCCTGCCCGCCGGATCGGCGCCGAAAGGCGCCGGGCGGGACCAGGAGGAAACGTTTCTAGGGCAATATTTGAGGGGAATCCCGCCATGACCGAGTTGTGGTTCACCATCGTCTGCGGCGTTATCGCCCTGGCGTATGGTTTTGTAACATCGAAATCCGTGCTGTCGGCCTCGCCGGGCAATCAGCGCATGCAGGAAATCGCCGCCGCCATTCAGGAAGGCGCCTCCGCCTACCTGAACCGCCAGTATCGCACCATCGGTATCGTCGGCGCGGTCGTGTTCGTGATCCTGATCTTCGCGCTCGGCGTCAAGGTTGCGATCGGCTTCCTGATCGGCGCCGTGCTCTCGGGCGCCGCCGGCTATATCGGCATGAACGTCTCGGTGCGCGCCAATGTCCGCACCGCTGAAGCGTCGCGCCAGGGTCTCGCCCAGGGCCTCGACCTCGCCTTCAAGTCCGGCGCCGTCACCGGCATGCTGGTGGTCGGCCTGGCGCTGCTCGGCGTTGCCGTCTACTACATGGCGCTGCAGGCCATGGGTGCCACGCCGCGCGAAGTCATCGACGCCCTGGTGGCGCTCGGCTTCGGCTCCTCGCTGATCTCGATCTTCGCCCGTCTCGGCGGCGGCATCTTCACCAAGGGCGCTGATGTCGGCGCCGACCTGGTGGGCAAGGTGGAAGCCGGTATCCCGGAAGATGATCCCCGCAACCCGGCCGTGATCGCGGACAACGTGGGCGACAATGTCGGCGACTGCGCCGGCATGGCTGCCGACTTGTTCGAGACCTATGCCGTGACCATTGTGGCCACCATGGTGCTGGCGTCGATCTACTTCGTCGCCGATGCCGCCACTGCCTCGAAGTTCATGCTCTACCCGCTGGTGATCTCGGGCGCCTGCATCATCACCTCGGTGATCGGCACCTACTTCGTCAAGCTCGGTGCGTCCCAGAACATCATGGGCGCGCTGTACAAGGGCCTGATCGTCACCGGTATCCTGTCGGCGATCGCGCTGTGGCCGGTCACCACCTGGATCTTCGGTTCCATGAGCACCGGCTTCACCGTGAGCGGCAAGAGCTTCACGGCGATGAGCCTGTTCTGGTGCGGCATCACCGGTCTGGTGGTGACGGCGCTGATCGTGTGGGCCACCGAGTATTACACCTCCACCGAGTTCCGCCCGGTGCGCAGCGTGGCTCAGGCCTCCACCACGGGCCACGGCACCAACGTGATCCAGGGCCTCGCGGTCTCGATGGAAGCGACGGCTCTGCCGGCGCTGTTCATCGTCGGCGGCATCATCGTCACCAACATCCTGGCGGGCCTGCTCGGCATCGCCGTGGCTGTTACCACGATGCTGGCCCTCGCCGGCATGGTGGTGGCGCTCGATGCCTACGGCCCGGTCACCGACAATGCCGGTGGCATTGCCGAGATGTCGGACCTGCCGAAGGACGTGCGCAAGACCACCGACGCGCTCGACGCGGTCGGCAACACCACCAAGGCCGTCACCAAGGGCTATGCCATCGGTTCCGCTGGCTTCGGCTCGCTGGTGCTGTTCGCCGCCTATACGGAAGACCTCAAGTACTTCTTCAAGGGGGTCACCATCGACTTCTCCTTGAGCAATCCGTATGTGGTGGTCGGCCTGCTGATCGGTGGCCTGCTGCCGTATCTGTTCGGTGCCATGGGCATGACCGCCGTGGGCCGCGCCGCCGGTTCGGTGGTGGTCGAGGTCCGTCGCCAGTTCAAGGAGATCAAGGGCATCATGGAAGGCACGGCGAAGCCGGACTATTCCAAGGCCGTTGACCTGCTGACCGCGGCGGCGATCAAGGAAATGATCATCCCCAGCCTGCTGCCGGTGCTCAGCCCGATCGTGCTGTACTTCGTGATCAACGTCATCGCCGGTCAGGCTGCTGCCTTCGCCGCGGTGGGTGCGATGCTGCTCGGCGTCATCGTCACCGGTGTCTTCGTGGCGATCTCCATGACCGCCGGCGGCGGCGCCTGGGACAACGCCAAGAAGTACATCGAAGAGGGCCATCATGGCGGCAAGGGTTCGGACGCCCATAAGGCGGCCGTGACCGGCGACACCGTCGGCGATCCGTACAAGGACACCGCCGGCCCGGCCGTGAACCCGCTGATCAAGATCACCAACATCGTGGCGCTGCTGCTGCTGGCCGTGCTGGCGCACTAAGCTGAGAGCATCCGCTTCAGATCGAAGGGCCGGGAGCAATCCCGGCCCTTCTTTTTTGTCTGCCAGAGATCACAAAAAACAACGCGTGGATGCCCCGGCCAAGCCAAGGCATGACGTATCCAGTTTGCGTCACCCCCGGACTTGATCCGGGGGTCTTTGGACGCCGGGCTGAGATGCGCGGATCAAGTCCGCGCATGACGACTTAATGAAGAACTATCGGTCATGCCCTGCATAGGCGGGGCAGCCACGCGTTTTTCTTACTTGGTTTCCCCAGTTTTCCGGGCCATATGCAACGTGCCGAGGAAAAGCTGTTCCATGTGGCCGGATTCAAGGTTGCATCACCCAGCGATTTCAAATAGGTAGGTCCTATACCCCTGGGCGGATGGCCAGCTTGGCCATTGGTCCTTACAGGGGCGCTGTCTCGGGACTTTGTCCCTGGGAGGACAGCGCGACCCTGTCCCTACGGGCCGCAAGGCCTGTCATCGCGGCGCGGCGCCAGAGGCTGCACCGATGGAACCAGGAAGGTGACTATGGGCGTGACGGCCTTTACTTCTCCCGTCCCCTACGCGGTGTATCAGCGCCGCCTGGCCTGGGCGGACGACAATAAAGCGGATTTCGTAGCCGATGCCGGCGCGTTGCCGGGGCGCGCCCTTGTGCCCTTCGCCGGCAAGGCGGCGCCCAATGCCACCTACGGCCTGCGGGTGATGACCACCGAGTTTCCGCGCCAGCAGATCATGCCGGAATTGCTGCTGCGCACCGATGCGCAGGGCCGTTTCCATGTCACCCTGGCGCTGCCGGCAGGCGGCTGGTACCTGGCCAATTTGCGGCTGGAGGACGAAAGCATCACCGTCGGGCCGTTCGGCGTCGGCGAGGTCTACCTGATCGCCGGCCAGTCCTTTGTCGGCAATTACCATTCCAGCCGCCTGGCAGTGAGCGAGCCGCGCGGCCGCGTCGCCGCCTTCAACCTGCGCAAGCGGCAATGGCGTGTCGCCCATGACCCGCAGCCAACCCCGGATTTTCCGGACGAGGGCGAGGGCCGCTGGGCGCATGTGAACAAGCTGCAGACCAAGATGCACCTGCAGCAGCGCTTCGATGGCGGCAGCGTCTGGCCGATGGTCGGCGACATGCTGGTGGGGGTACTGGGGGTGCCGGTGGGCTTCGCCAACATTTCCTTCGGCGGCAGCCCGATCAAACGCTGGCACCCGGAGCATGGCAGGCTGTTCGGCCTCATGGCCGAGGCCGCGCGCCAGCTTGGCCGTTTCCGCGCCGTGCTCTGGGCCCAGGGCGAAAGCGATGTGGAAAGCGGCCTGGCGGCCGAGGATTGGGCGAAACGCCTGAAACAGATCCAGAAGGCGCTGACTGGCGAGCTGGATTTCCAGCCCGACTGGCTGGTGGCTAAGTCGACCCGCCATCCTTCCGCCTACGATCAGCCGGAGCGGGAGGAGGCGCTCCGCAGCGCCATTGACCGGCTATGGCGGCGCGATCCGACGATTTTCCCCGGCGCCGATACCGACCGCCTGCTCGGCGAAGAAAACCGCGCCGGCATCGGCGACAGCGCGCATTTCAGCGCCGAAGGCCAGCGCCGCGCCGCCTGGCTGTGGTTTCACGCCATCATGGCGCATATCGAGCATCGCGAGGCGCTGGCGGCAGTCGCCGAATAAGTTCAGTACTTTATAGATAGTATTTTATCTGATTGATCAGATTTATCTAGCGCTCCGCACTCGTTTGTTCGCGCCTTGTTTCACGTGAAACACTCCGCGAACAGGGCTAAAGCGGCTTCGGCGGCAGGTCGGCCAGGGCTTCTTCCAGAGCCTCGAAATCGATCCGGGCATTATTGCAGGGCATGCGACCACGCCGCACCTGCTCGCTGCCGGCGTTGATGCCGTTCTGCACCGTCATCGGGTTAACATTCAGCCGGTCGGCGGCGGTCAGCACCCGGCGGGTCAGCATCACGGCCCGGTTCGAGTTCATCTTGCATTCGGCGGCAGCGCCGATCACCCGGCCCATTTCACCCGGCGAGAGCGCCAGGATGTTGCGCTGCTGCGCCGAGGCCGCCTGTGGCGCGGCCAGCAGCAGGAGCAGGGCGAGGGACAACAGGCCGCGCAGCATCAATGCACCACGGCGGTGGCGCTCAGCACCAGCAGGATGGCAACCTCGGCAACCTGCTGCGTCGAGCCGAGCAGGCTGTCATTCTGGCCGCCGAGCCGGCGCTGCCCCAGGCCACGCATCAGCAAGGTCACCACGGCGATGGCCAGGCCGACCGCCAGCAGCAGTTTCAGGCTCAGCAGCAGCAGGCCGCAGAGCAGTGCAAGGGCCGCCGCCTGGATTGCGGCGGTGAGCGGCACATCGTGATCGAGGGGCGCAGCCGGTTCATTATGGTCGGCCGGCGCGGCCGGCAGCAAGAACCAGACCCAGACCATGGCGGCACGCGAACCGGCGCCGGCCAGCACCAGGGCGATGGTGGCGGCGGTGCCATAGCTCACCGTAGCCTCGAAATCCTCGGCCACCGCCAGCAGGCTGTTGGCCAGATCCTCGATGCCGCTGGCGCGCAACGCCAGGCAGAGAATCAGCGCCAGCACCGCGTTGAGGCCGAGGCCCTGGCCCTCGGGGGCGGGGCTCAGCAGCCGGAAACGGTGGAAGCCATCCGCCAGGCGGGCCAGACCGCGCTCATGCCGGCCACCGGTAAGCAGCACTTCTGCGAGAATCGCCAGCAAAGCGGCGCTGCCGATGCCGAGGCCGAGCGAGATGGCACCGAGAAAAACCAGGCCGCCGAAGAGCCCGATCAGCGCGCCGATCAGCGGATAGGCCCAGGCAGCATGGCCGTCATCGCCGGCTTCCTGTTCCAGATCCTTGCCAAAGGGCAGGGCGGTGAGGCGGCCCAGCGCAATCAGCATGTCGCGCTTGCGGCCGGCCCAGCCGGCAGGGCGTTTCACGTGAAAGTCGTCTGGATCAGGCGCGGACATTATTCAAATATAGTGATGGCTGCCCAGGAGTGACACGGGCGGGGATACCGGACTTATCCGAATCAGCGGTTGCTGCGGCCGGTATTCTGGTTGTTGAAGCGGCCGAAATTGCCAAGCAGCTGCTCCAGGATGGTCATGTCCTTGCCCTTGGTGGGCGTCTCGCGCTCAACGAAGGCGACCTGGCGGCCATCCTTCATGCCATAGCGCTTGATCTCCTTCACCTTGCCATCCTTGTCGAAGCTGATGGCCAACACCTGCTGGTCGATCAATTCCGGCGCCATGAAGGCCACAGCCTCGGTTTCCGAGGAGATGTAGTACCAGGTGGTGCCCCATTGCTGGAACGTCGAGGTGGTGGAGGGCGAGCCGATGGCGGCATTGACCTGCCCCTCGGTGCTGCCGATCTTCACTTCCTTGAGGCGATCCTCATCGATCTGGGCGCCACGGTAATCCTGGCGCGGCGCGCAGGCCGCCAATACGGCGCTGAACAGCGCCAGCAGCAGCAGGGTGCGGGGCGACGACATAAGCATGGGACCGAGACTCGCGCTTGAGACGCCCAGATATTATCCTCTGCCCCCAGGAAACGCAAATTGCGGCCCTACTTTAACTGAAGAGTTCCAGGCAGCCAGATGCTTAAGGCGATTAGTTCATTCTTCAAGGCAAAACAGCCGCCAAGCCTGGCGGTGACGCTGTATGGCGCCATCGTGGAGCAGGCACGCCAGCCCGGCTTCTACCGCGACCGCGGCGTGCCCGATACGCTGGATGGCCGCTTCGACCTGCTGGTGCTGCATGCCTTCCTGGTGCTGCGCCGCCTGAACGGCCTTGGCCCCGAGGGCCAGGCCATGGCGCAGGAGCTGGCCGACCTGATCTTCACCGACATGGATGGCAATTTGCGCGAAATCGGCGTCGGCGATTTGAGCGTCGGCAAGCGGATCAAGGCCATGGCCAAGGCGTTTTTCGGCCGCCTGACGGTCTACGACAAGGCGCTGGCCGGAGTGGAAGGCGGCGAGGATCTGACCCAGGCGCTGCTGCGCAACCTCTATGGCACGCTCCCCCAGGCCGACCCGGCCCAGGCCGCCCTGGTGGCTGGTTATGTCCGTGCCGCCGACGCGCTGCTGGCCGGGCAGGGTGCCGATACCCTGCTCAAGGGTCAGGTTTCGTTCCCGCCGGTTCCTTAAGATAAAGGGATTGACCTGGAAGCGCGGCGCCCCTATGGTCCGCCGCCCAAATCGGCATCCCTGAACCTTTAGGCCTGGAGCAGCATCGGTGGCGCAAGCGCCAATCCGGAACGAATTTTCCCATCCCCTTGAAGTGGCCCAGCTCGGCCCCGAGGGTGTGGCGCTGCGTCTGGCTGCTGGCGAATCCGAGCGCAAGTCGCTGGCGAAACGCTTCGGTATTCTGGGAATTCTGAAGCTGGAAGCGGAATTGCGCGTGCTGCCGTTGGCGGAACCAGGGCATTACCACGTCTCGGGCCGGCTGGAGGCCGAAGTCGAGCAGGCCTGCGTGGTGTCGCTGGAGCCGGTGCGCGAGGTGGTTTCGGAAGCATTCGAGCGCGGTTTCGCGCCGCCCGAGGCCGTGGCCGCCGCCCTGGCCGCCCTGCCGGAACCTAGCGAGGACGAGGCCGAACTGGTCGATCCCGACGCCCTGGACCCGCCGGACCCGATCGAGGGCGGCGTGATCGACCTGGGCGAGGTGGTGGCGGAGGAATTGGCGCTGTCGCTCAATCCCTATCCGCGCAAGGAAGGGGCTTCCTGGCCGGCAGGCTATACCCCGGATCCTGAGCCGGAAGCCAAGGTGAGCCCCTTCGCGGCGCTCGCCAAGCTCAAACAGGGGACGGAAAAGTAAGGCAAAGCCCTTGGTCCCCGGGGCGCCTGAGAGTATAAGACGGGGATTCTTGGCCCGCTTCGCGAGAAGCGCCGATACAGGTCGATAAGAGATAGAGAGAGTGTCATGGCTGTTCCGAAGAAGAAGAAGTCCAAGTCGAAGCGCGATATGGGCCGCTCGCATGATGCCCTGAAGGGCAGCGCCTACATGGAATGCACCAATTGCGGCGAGCTGAAGCGCCCGCATCATGTCTGCGGCGCTTGCGGCCATTACGATGGCCGTGAAGTGGTGGCCAAGACTGAAGCCGCCTAACCAGCGCGTTTCCGGGTGAGGTCGCGCTTGTGACGCTACCAACCCTGACCCTGGCGCTGGATGCCATGGGCGGCGATTACGCCCCCGATATGGTCATCAAGGGCGCCGCGGCAATACTTCCGCGTTTTCCGCAGGTGAGATTCATCCTGTTCGGCGATGCCGAACAGGTGGAGCCTTTGCTGCGCAAATTTCCCCAGCTCCGCGACCGTTCCGAACTGCGCCACACGTCCGAGAAGGTGGGCAGCGAGGATAAGCCGAGCCAGGCGCTGCGCCGTGGCCGCAACACCTCGATGCGTCTTGCCATCGATGCCGTGGCCAAGGGCGAGGCCCAGGCCGTGGTGTCGGCGGGCAATACCGGCGCGCTGATGGCGATGGCCAAGCTGGTGCTGCGCACGCTGCCCGGCATCGAACGGCCGGCGCTGGCCTCCTTCATCCCGACGATGAAGGGCGAGACCGTGATGCTCGACCTTGGCGCCAATGTCGATTGCGACAGCCGCAACCTGGTGCAGTTCGCGGTGATGGGCGCCAACCTGGCGCATTCGGCACTTGGCCGGCATCGCCCGCGCGTTGGCCTGCTGAATATCGGCACCGAGGAATTGAAGGGCAACGGCGCGGTGCGCGATGCCGCCGATCTGCTGCGCGCCGTGCCCAATCCGCCGTTTGAATTCACCGGCTTCGTCGAGGGGGACGATATCACCAAGGGCGAAACCGATGTGGTGGTCACCGATGGCTTCACCGGCAATGTCGCGCTGAAGACCGCCGAAGGCACCGCCAAGCTGATGGGCACGCTGCTGCGCTCGGCCTTCCAGCGCTCGCTGCTCACCAAACTCGGCTACCTGCTGGCCTATTCCGGCCTGCAGATGCTGAAATCGCGCATGGATCCTCGCTTCTACAATGGCGCGGTGATGCTTGGCCTCAACGGCATCGTGGTGAAAAGCCACGGTGGTACCGATGAAGTCGGCTTCGCCGCCGCGCTTGAGGTTGCCGTCGACATGGCGCAGGATCGCCTGATCGAGCGTATCCGTGCCGATTTCTCCGGCGCCTTCGCCGAAGCCCTGAATTCACCCAGCACCAGTAGCAATGGCAAGGACGCCGCTTCCGATACCGCGCCCGCCGCCGTCGCGGAGGCTCCATGATTCGTTCCGTCGTTATCGGCTGCGGCAGTTATTTGCCCGAGCGTATCCTGACCAATGCCGAACTGGCGACGATGGTGGACACTTCCGACGAATGGATCGTCGAACGCAGTGGTATCCGCCAGCGCCATATCGCCGCAGAGGGTGAGAAGACTTCCGACCTCGCCATCAAGGCCGCCGAGCGTGCCATTCAACATGCCGGTATCCAGGCCAGCGAGATCGACCTGATCGTACTGGCCACTGCGACGCCGGACGAGACCTTTCCCGCCACGGCATGCCGTGTACAGCACGCCCTTGGCCTGACCCATGGCGCCGCCTTCGACGTGCAGGCGGTGTGCTCCGGCTTCATCTACGCCATGGCCACGGCGGACAATTTCCTCAAGGCCGGCCAGTTCAAGACCGCGCTGGTGATCGGCGCCGAGACCTTCTCGCGCATCATCGACTGGACCGACCGCACCACCTGCGTGCTGTTCGCCGATGGCGCCGGCGCCCTGGTGCTGCGCGCCGAAGAAGGCGCCGGTGACACCATGGATCGCGGCGTGCTGACCACGCATCTGCATTCCGATGGCCGCTACCACGACATGCTCTATGTCGATGGCGGCCCGTCCTCCACCCAGACCACCGGCCATCTCAAGATGCTGGGCAAGGAAGTGTTCCGCCACGCCGTGGTGAACCTGTCCGACGTGGTGAAGGAAACCCTGGCCGCCGTGAACATGACGGCCGATCAGATCGACTGGCTGGTGCCGCATCAGGCCAACAAGCGCATCATCGACGGCACCGCCAAGAAACTCGGCATGACCACCGAGAAGGTGGTGCTGACCGTGGATCACCACGGCAATACCTCGGCCGCTTCGGTGCCGCTGGCGCTGTGCGAGGCGGTGGCCGATGGCCGCATCAAGCGCGGCGATGTGGTGCTGATGGAGGCCATGGGCGGCGGGTTCACCTGGGGCAGCGCCCTGGTGCGCTGGTAATCGCCCCGATTTAGCCCCCCGGAATAGTTCCAGGCCCGACTTTTCCAGCCCGATTCGGCGTTCGCCCCATTGACGCTATATCCTGGTTAAGTTAGCGTCACGCCAAGATAAATTGCAGAAGAGGGGGCGGCGGATGGCAGACAACACGCTGACGCGCGCGCAATTGGCAGAGGCGATCTATCAGGAGGTCGGGTTGTCGCGCAGCGAATCCGCCACCCTGGTTGAGACCGTGCTCAACGAAATCATCGAAAGCCTCATCGCTGACAACATGGTGAAGATTTCCTCCTTCGGCACCTTCCAGGTGCGCTCGAAGGGCGGCCGCATGGGGCGCAACCCCAAGACCGGCCAGGAAGTGCCGATCGATCCGCGCAAGGTGCTGGTGTTCCGTGCCAGCCATGTGCTGAAGGAAAAGATCAACGCCGGCATGCATTCCGCCAAGAAGGCGCCGCCGCCGGCAGCGGGCTAAGCAGCCCTGTAGCCCACCAGTAGAGGCCGTTCAGCGTGGCGGAAGCCGAGTCCACATCCAAGCGGAGCCGCGCGGAGGCCGCCAAGGCCGCCAGCGCTTTCCGTACTATTGGCGAGGTCGCCGACAGCCTCGGCGTGGCGCAGCATGTGCTGCGGTTCTGGGAAAAGAAGTTCCATCAGGTCCGCCCGGTGAAGCGCAATGGCGGCCGGCGCTATTACCGCGTGGAAGACATCGAATTGCTGCGCGAGATCCGCAGCCTGCTGCATGACCAGGGCTACACCATCCGCGGCGTGCAGAAATTGCTGCGCGAAGGCGGGCTGGCGCAGGCCGTGCGCGCCCGTGCCACTGGCAAGAAGCCTGCTGCCGAAGCCGCCAAGCCCGATAAGGCGTCTGAGAAAGCCGCCGAGAAGGCCACGAAGAAGCTGCATTCCGACGATCTGCGCCAGGTTTCGATGCCGTTCGACCTGCTGCAGGACATGAGCGGCCTGAAGGCCGTGGTGAAGGCCACCCTGGCCGATCTTGAAGGCCTGCGCGCCGAACTCGCCGCGCGCCAGAATCGCTGAATTTCCGCAGCCCTAACCAGGAAATTCCGCAGCCCCCGCGTGGTTGCGCCGGGGGGAGGGCGTGGCTATAGTGCGCGCCGTTTCGGGGTGCCGCCTGCTTATCTGGCCAGGCGCCCTGAACACGGTCGGAGCGTAGCGCAGTCTGGTAGCGCACTTGCCTGGGGGGCAAGGGGTCGTGGGTTCAAATCCCGCCGCTCCGACCAATACTTCCCCACCATGAAAATCAGCGCGCTGCCGTCAATCCCTCGAACACCGTGAGGGAGAGGATATGGCTGACCGTGGTACCATCATCGGCCATCGGCGTATGGCAGAGTTCGATGGTGGCGAAGTTAGCTCGGTATTCCAGGCGCGGCGGGCCGTAGCGGTAGAGCGCCAATCCCTCGCGCACCACGTCCTCGCGGTCGGCAATCGGGTATTGCAGGCTCGGCATGTCGGTGGCCTGGGCTTCGTCCATGTAGCGGTTCGCCAGCCTGAGCCCGAGCGCGCTGTTGGTCTGTTCGCCGATCACCGTCAGCTTGAAGCGCGGCTTGCCGGTTGCATATTCAACCCGGGTCAACACCAGATGCGGCAGTAGATCGGCGACCGCCAGGGGATTCAGCGCGGCGCGCGGCGGCAGCCTTTCCTGCGGATGCAGCGCGATCGCAACATCGAGAAAACGCTGCATCAGCGTGTGGCGGGCGGTGCCGCGCAGCTCGTTCAGGCGCTGCAGGTTCGGATGCATGGAAGGCAGTCTAGCCAAGTTTCAAAAGCCGCGCTTTCTAACAAAATTGTGTTCCTGACGATATGTCTCCCCGGATTATTCTGTTCCTTCCCATAGGCTGTGCGGCCTATTGTCCTGTTGCAATCTGAGGAGGTTCCGATGCGGCGCGCCCTGGCGCTTTTCAGCATAGTAGCTGCCAGTCTGCTGCTGCGGCCCGAAGCCGTGCATGCCGCCGACCTGCCGATCTTCGATGCCCATTTGCATTACAGCCATGATGCCTGGGATGTGGTGCCGCCGGAGCAGGCGGTGAAGATCCTGCTCGATGCCGGCCTGCGCCGCGCCATGGTGTCGTCGTCGAATGACGAAGGCACCCAGAAACTGCATCGTCTGGCGCCCGATATCGTCATCCCGGTGCTGCGGCCCTATCGCAAGCGCAGCGACATCTCGACCTGGGTTCGCGACGACACCGTGATCGAGTATCTGGAAAGCCGGCTGAAGCAATACCGCTATGTCGCCATCGGCGAATTCCATGTCTATGGCGCCGATGCCGATCTGCCGGTGGTGCGCCGCATGGTGCAACTGGCCAAGCAGCACGGCCTGTTCCTGCATCTGCATGGCGATGCCGAAGCGGTGGACCGCGTGTTCAAACAATGGCCGGAGGCACGCATCCTGTGGGCGCATTCCGGCTTCGACCGTCCGGAAGCGGTGGCTTTGATGCTGGAAAAGCACAAGGCGCTGTGGGCCGATCTGGCTTTCCGCAACGATCAGGCCTCCAACAACAAGGTGTCCGAAGCCTGGCGTCCGGTATTCCTGAAACACGCCGACCGCTTCCTGGTCGGCACCGACACCTTCACGCCGGAACGCTGGTACTACGTCACCGAGCACGCCAAGTATTCGCGCGGCTGGCTCGCCGATCTGCCGCAAGATGTGGCCGAGAAAATCGCCTACCGCAATGGCGATGCGATTTTCGCCAAGCTCTACGCTGGCCAATGAAGCCGCTGCTGCTTGGCCTGCTGCTGCTGTTGCCCGGCAGCGCCTGGGCCTGCCTGCCGGGTTTCGAAACCGCCAGCAAGACAACGCGCGACGGCGTGACGGTGGCGTGGAAAAGCGAGCCGGCGAAGATTGTCACCGGCGCGCCTTTCGCGCTTGAACTGGCGGTCTGCCCGGCAGCACCACGCCTCAGCGTCGATGCCCATATGCCGGCACATCGCCATGGCATGAATTACCAGCCCAGCATCCGCGCCAGCGGCGAGGGCCGTTTCCGCGCCGAAGGTTTGGTGCTGCATATGCCGGGCGCCTGGGAATTCGTCTTCGAGGTGACGAACCCTGCCGGCAAGCTGACGCGGCTCACCGCGAATTATCAGGCGCCATGATCCGGCTGCTGGCGGTTTTGCTGCTGCTGACGCTGCCGGCGGGCGCTATCGCCGCTGAGTTCACGCCGGAGGAACGCGCCGCTTTGCTGCGCCATGGCCCTTGGCCGTTGCCGCTGGAGCGCGACGACAGCAACCGGCTATCCGGCAATCAGGCCGCCATCGCATTCGGTCAGGCACTGTTCTTCGATCCGCGCCTCTCGGCCAAGGGCGACATGAGCTGCGCCACCTGCCATCAGCCGGCGCGGCGCTATAGCGACAATGAGAAGGGGCGCGGCGAATTCCTGCGCAATGTGCCGAGCTTGCTCGATATCCGCTGGAACCGCTGGTTCGGCTGGGATGGTGCGCAGGATAACCTGTGGTCCCAGAGTTTGCGGCCGATGCTCTCGGCGGCCGAGATGGCGGCAACGCCGAAGCTGATCGCTGATCACATCCGCAGCGATGCGGATTTACGCTGCCGCTACCGGGCCGCTACAGGCGCGGTGCCCGAGGCCGATGACGATGCGGTGGCGGTGATGGCATCGAAGGCGCTTGCTGCGTTTCAGGAAACGCTGATAAGCGGCCCGGCGCCGTTCGATGCCTTCAGCGATGATCTTGCCGCCAATCGCACGCCAAACCTGAGCGAAGCCGCGCAGCAAGGCGCCAAACTGTTCGTCGGCAAGGGGCAATGCGCCATCTGCCATATCGGGCCCGGCTTCACCAACCGCGAATTCCACGATATCGGCGTGCCATACATGGTGCGGCCTGGCCTGGTCGATCCCGGCCGCCATCTCGGCCTGCGGCGTTTAAGCGAGAGCAAGCTCACCAGGCTGGGGCCGTTCAGCGACGACCCGGCGCGCGAGTCCGTGACCACACGGCATGTCACGCTGCTGCACCGGAACTGGGGCGAATTCCGCGTGCCGAGTTTGCGCAACCTCGTCGGCACCGCGCCCTACATGCATAACGGCAGCCGCGCCACGTTACGCGACGTAGTGCGGCATTACTCCGAGCTGAACGAGGAACGGCTGCATGCCGATGGCGAGCGACTGCTCAAGCCACTGTTCCTCGGCAACGACGAGATCGACGCGTTAGTGGCTTTCCTGGAGGCTTTAAGCGGACCTTCACCCGCCGAGCCAGCGCCCCTGGCGGCGTGTATACCCTGAGGCATCATATTGCGATATGAGATGCGCGGACCAAGTCCGCGCATGACGACTATATTTTGGACTCGTCACCGCCGGGCTCGACCCGGCGGTCTCATGCTTTATGAGGAAGATGGCCGATTTAATGGGCCCCTCGCTTTCGCGAGGGTGACAAGTCGGAGCCTTATTCCTTCACCGCACCAGTCATCGACGCGACGTAGTAGTCAACGAAAAAGGAATAGAGAATCGCCACCGGCAGCGAGCCGAACAGCGCGCCAGCCATCAGTGAGCCCCAGTGGTAGACATCGCCTTCCACCAGCTCGGTCAGCACGCCGACCGGCACGGTCTTGTTCTCGGATGACGAGATGAAGGCCAGCGCGTAGATGAATTCATTCCACGACAGCGTGAAGGCAAAGATGCCGGCCGAGATCAGGCCCGGCACCGCCAGCGGCAGCACGATCTTGATCAGAATCTGCACCCGCGAGGCGCCATCGATCAGCGCGCATTCCTCAAGCTCGAACGGGATCGACTTGAAATAACCGATCAGCAGCCAGGTGCAGAACGGAATCAGGAAGGTGGGGTAGGTGAGGATCAGGGCCCACATGCTGTCGTAGAGCCCGAGATTGTAGATCATGGTGGCGAGCGGGATGAACAGGATGCTCGGCGGCACCAAGTAGGCGAGGAAGATCGCCATGCCGACGCCCTGAGCCCCCTTGAAGCGCAGGCGTTCGATGGCATAGGCGGCGAGCACGGAGGCGAACAACGACAATGCGGTGGCGACCACCGCCACCACCATGGTGGTGAGCAACCATTCGGGATAGGGCGTGTCGAACAGCAACTTGCGAATATTGTCGAAGGTCGGCTTCAGTACCCAGAGCGGATTGTGATCTCGGTAGTTCAGCAATTCGCTGTTCGGTTTGAACGTCGTGAGGCCCATCCAGTAGAACGGGAACAGCAGCACGAACAGGAAAATCAGCAGCGGAATCCACAGCACCACCACTTGGCGCGGCAGCGTTTCCAAGTAACTCATGCCTTCGCGGTTGTCGGCGCCGGCAGTGGAATTGGCGGTTGCGTCGCTCATCGGTTCAGCTCCCCTGCTGCCATTTCTGCCGCTGCAGCCCGAAGTAACACAGCGCTGTCGAGAGGACGAGGAACGGGATCATCGCCACCGCGATGGCTGCGCCCTCGCCAAGCGCGCCGCCATTGATGCCGCGCTGGAAGGCCAGCGTTGCCATGAGATGTGTGGCATTGGCCGGACCGCCGCGGGTGATGGCGTAGATGAGCTGGAAGTCGGTGAAGGTGAACAGGATCGAGAAGGTGAGCACGATACTCAACACCGGCAGCAGGTTCGGCACCGTGACATAGCGGAAACGCTGCCATGAAGTCGCACCATCAAGCGCAGCCGCCTCATACAGGCTCGGCGAAATCGTCTGCAGGCCGGCGAGCAAGCAGATCGCCACGAAGGGAATGCCGCGCCAAATATTGGCGGCGATCACCGAGGCACGCGCGTTGTTCGGCTCGCCGAGGAATTCGATATAGCTGTTGATTAGCCCCAGCTTGGTCAACCCCCAGGAGATGATCGAGAACTGGGAATCGTAAATCCACCAGAAGGCAATCGCCGACAGCACGGTGGGCACGATATAGGGCAGCAGCACCACGGCGCGGATGATCGATTTGAACGGCATATGCTTGTTCAGCAGCAAGGCCAGCCACAGGCCGAGGCCGAATTTGATCACGGTGGCAACCACGGTATAGAGCACGGTGTTGAACACCGAGAGCATGAAGATGCTGTCGCCTAGCAACGAAATATAATTCTCGAAGCCGATGAAATAGCCGCCACGGCCGATCTTGGTATCCGTGAAACCGAGCCAGATGCCCAAGCCCAGCGGGTAGGTAAGGAACAGCAACAGCAAAGCCGCCGCTGGTGCCATGAACACGATCGACAGGAAGGTGCGGTTTTCGGCAATACGCTCCCACAGGGAAGCGCGCCTGATTGCAATGCTCATGCGGCGGCCATCAACAAAGCTGAACGGGAATGGAAGAGGGCAGGGCCGGGCGGCGAACCACCCGGCCCCAATCCTTGACTAGACCTTGTAGACGCGCAGCAGGCGCTTCTCGGCCTCGGCGACGGCTTCCTGCGGCGTCTTGGCGCCGGAGGCGGCCTGCGCCACCATGTTGTTGACGATGTAGTCGTTCAGCGCGGCGGCCGAGGAATAGCCGAGCTGGCCGGAATAGCCATGCCACAGCATGTTCTTCACCGTGTCGCGGTAGGGCAGGTTCTTCGGATCCGACTTCCACACCGCGTTGTTCTCGTAATCCTTCAGCGCGTGCGTGATGTAGCCGATCGAGGCGGTCTGCCACGGCTCGTACTGCTCCTTCTCCCACATGAACTTCAGGTAGGCCTTCGCCGCCTTCGGGAACTTGCAGTACTTGAACAGATAAGCCTGGCTGAACAGATGCAGCTCGGTCGGGCGACCGACCGGACCAATCGGGAAGTTGGCATGCTGGATATCGTCAGCCAATTCCTTGATCTTCGGGTCCTGCGAGTTCTTCGCTGCGTAGTAGACCGAGATGCCGTTGTTGGTCAGGCTGATCTGGCCATCGAGGAAGGCCTTGTTGTTGTTCGGATCAAGCCAGCCCATCGTGCCACTGATGAAGGTCGGATAAAGCTGCCGAGCATATTCCAGCGCCTTGATCGTCTCGGGGCTGTTGATGACGACATTGTTCTTGTCGTCGACCATCTTGCCGCCGAAGGCCCACATCAGCCAGTAGGTCCAGGAACCGTCGCCCACGGCATTGCCGAGCGCGAAGCCCGCCGGCGTGCCCTTGGCATGCAGCGCCTTGCAGAGTTCGAGGAAACCGGCAGTGTCCTTCGGGAAGGTGGAGAAGCCGGCAGCGTCGACATGGCTCTTGCGATAGACCATGCAGGCGCCGGCAGCGCCGAGCGGCAGGCCGATCCAGGTATTGCCGCGCTTGGCATACTTCTCGGCCACCGGGAACCAGCCGCCATACTTCTTGCCGAGGTCGGTGGCGATGTCGGTGAGCGGCACCAGCTTGTCGGCAAACAGGTGCGGCACGTCGAAGAAGTCGAGCACCATGTCCGGGCCGGCGCCGACATTGGCGGCCACCGAGGCCTTCGGGGCCACGTCCGGCCAGGCTTCGCGGTCAACGCGGACTTCGACGCCGGTCAGTTCGGTGAACTTCTTGGTGTTGGCCATCCAGGTGTCGATATCACCCTGAACGAACTGGCTCCAGCGCAGCAGGCGCAGCTTGGCGCCCTTTTCCACATCAGCGGCCTGGGCGGCGGCTTCGACCGGGGTAAGCAGGCCGGCGCCCGACGCGGCGACGGCGGCGCCGGCGCCCAGCGTGGTCTTGATGACGTCGCGCCTGGTGAAATTAGTCATAGGTATCCTCCTCGGGTGTTGCGGTTTACGTTTCCTCGAACTCGGGCCTTATGCTGGCCTTTTACCGGCTGGGACGCGGTGCGTGCCGCGCGCAACTGAAATATAAGATAGCAGCCGCGCAGCCTCATGCAAACCGTTTCCGGTTGCCAATTCAGTAAATTATGCACCACGCTCGGGCAGCATTTTTAGTAAAATGGTTGATAACACTGTCAGCGGGCTAATGCCTGCCGATTGCAGCATCGGACTCCCCTTGCCAGTGATAGCTGTGTCGTTGTAAGCGGAAGCCATGCCGACCCCACTGCCTGCCGAGTTGTCCAGCCGCCGCATCCTGATTGTCGAGGACGAAGCGCATGCCCGCCGCGTCAATGTCGACATCCTGGAAGAACTGGGCTTCAGCAATATCCGCCAGGCGATGGACGGCGCCGAGGCGCTCGACATCCTGGAAACCACCCGCAGCCCGATTGATCTGGTGATCTGCGACCTGGCGATGCCGAAAATGGATGGCTTTGCCTTCGTCGAGAAGGTACGCAAATCCCGGCAATATTACCGCGATACACCGATCATCATGCTCACGGGTTCGGCCAACGCCGATGCCGTGATCCGGCTCAAGAGCCTGGGCGTGAACGGCTATCTGGTGAAGCCGATGACGCCGGAGGCCATCCTCGACCGCATCAAATACGTGCTGCGCTTCCGCCTCTGATCCTGCGCTATTACCTGGCTGGTAATTGATCCGGCTCCCACCCCGAAAGAATGCAGGGGGCGCAGGCAATATATGTCTGGGCGGGAAGGGAATCGGCCATGCCATCGGAAACAAGGCCCCAGCTACCCTGGCCGGCGCGGCTGCCCTTCTATTATGGCTGGGTGGTGATCGCGGTCGCCTTCGTCACCATGGCCGTGGCGGTCACCGCCCGCACAGCCTTCTCATTGCTGTTGCCGCCGCTGATCGATGAATTCGGCTGGGATCGTGGCCTGGCCGCCGGCGCCTTTTCCTTCGGCTTCCTGGTTTCCGCCCTGATCAGCCCGCTGGCGGGCAAGCTGATGGACCGGCATGGCCCCCGGCTGGTGATCGGTGCCGGCGTGGTGCTGATGGCGGCCGGGCAATTGCTGGCACCTTATATCAGCGCACCATGGCAGTTCTATGCCACCCTCGGCGTGCTGGTCGGCGGTGGCGCCAACCTTGCCACCTATACGGCCCATTCGCTGTTCCTGCCGAACTGGTTCCTGCGCCGCCGCGCGCTGGCAATCAGTATCGCCTTTGCCGGCGCCGGCATCGGTGCCGTGTTGCTGCTGCCCTGGCTGCAAAGCATCATCCAGAGCCAGGGCTGGCGTGCCTCCTGTACCGTCACCGGCCTGCTGGTGCTGGTGCTGATTGGCCCGCTGGTGCCGTTTCTGCGCCGCCGCCCGCAGGATATCGGCCTGCAGCCGGATGGCGACACCCAGGGGAATACAGGGCAGGCGGCGCCGAAACGCGGCAATATCGTCGATCCCGACTGGGCGGCGCAGGACTGGACCCTGGCGCAGGCCTTGCGCACGGCGCGCTTCTGGTGGCTCGCCCTGGCGTTTTTCTGGATGACCTTCGCCTGGTATGCCGTGCAGGTACACCAGACCAAGTATCTCATCGAAATCGGCTTCGCGCCGCTCACGGCGGCCTGGGCGCTCGGCGTGGTCGCCATTGTCGCCATTCCGGGGCAAGTACTGCTCGGCTGGCTGTCGGACCGCCATGGCCGCGAGCTGGTCTGGGCCCTGGCCTGTTTCGGCTTCGCCATCAGCTATGCCGCCCTGATCGCGCTGGAGCAGGGGCCGAACCTGCCACTGCTCTACATCATGGTCGCCGCCCAGGGGCTGCTTGGCTATGCCGCCACCTCGGTGATGGGCCCGATCGTGGCAGAGATTTTCGAGGGCCCGCATTACGGCGCCATCTTCGGCAGCATCACCGTGGCGCTGATTGCCGGCGGCGCTGCCGGCCCCTGGCTCACCGGCGTGATTCACGATGCCACCGGCAGCTATCGGCTGGCTTTTCTGGTGGCGATTCTCGGCTGCGTGGTGGCTGCCGGGGCGGTATGGCTGGCGGCACCGCGCAAAGTGCGAAAGGTGCCGGGACGTTCCTGATTGTTCCCTCTATGTCCGCAGTTCCATCGCCCCGCTCCTTGCAATCAAGGCCGGCGCGGCTATAGTCCCGCTCTCGCGCCGCCGCCAGGGTTCCTGAAGGGGATTCTGACGGGCGGTTTTGCTGAACCTTGGGGAGCGACAAATGCTGATTTCTGAAGCCTA
>VFQP010000391.1_pt1 | contig 91466 bp, 66 predicted proteins | sample 3512351 | NCBI WGS metagenome assembly VFQP01 (sample SAMN10412372, study PRJNA504923) | tailings metagenome | isolation source: Relicate 1 Philex TSF1 revegetated site | place: Philippines: Tuba, Benguet | collected 2017-08-29
TCGCAGTCGGGCGAGACCGCCGACACGCTGGCGTCGCTGCGCTACTGCCGCAAGGAAGGCCTGCCCATCTCTGCGATCGTCAATGTCCGGCAGTCGACCATCGCGCGTGAGTCCGACGGTATCTTCCCTACTTTGGCCGGCCCCGAGATCGGCGTCGCCTCGACCAAGGCCTTCACCTGCCAGCTGGCCGTGCTGGCAGCGTTGACGGTGCGCGCCGCGCGCGACCGGGGTCACCTCAACGCCGAGCAGGAGCAGGCGCTGGTGCGCCAGCTGGCCGAGACGCCGCGCTTCGCCAGCCAGGCGCTGAAACTCGAAAAGCAGATCGAGAAGCTGGCGCGTGAGCTCAGCCAGGTCCGGCACGTCCTCTATCTCGGCCGCGACTCGAACTATCCGCTGGCCATGGAAGGCGCGCTGAAGCTCAAGGAAATCTCCTACATCCACGCCGAGGGGTACGCGGCGGGCGAACTGAAACACGGGCCGATCGCGCTGATCGACGAGACCATGCCGGTCATCGTCATCGCCCCGCACGACCGAATCTTCGAGAAGACCGTCTCGAACATGCAGGAGGTGGCGGCGCGGGGCGGCCGGATCATCCTGATCACCGACAGGAAGGGCGCCGAGCACGCCACGGTGAAGACGCTGGAGACCATCGTCCTGCCCGACGTGCCGCCGTTCATCGCCCCGATGATCTACGCTCTGCCGGTGCAGATGCTGGCCTACTACACGGCGGTGTTCATGGGCACCGACGTCGACCAGCCGCGCAATCTCGCCAAGTCGGTAACCGTAGAATAGCGCCGCCGACCTTTCCCGATTGTCGGCGGCCAAATGCTGCTCTAATCATGTTGCGGTGCAAAATCGCGATAGTGACAGATGGCTGAAACGGCCAGGACGGGCGGCATGACGCGCCTCAGGAACTATTTCCTGACCGGCTTCATCGTCTGCGCGCCGCTGGCGATTACCGCCTACATCGCCTGGTCGCTGATCGGCTGGATCGATTCCTGGGTGAAGCCCTACATACCGGTCCGCTACAATCCCGACACATACCTGCCGTTCCCGGCGCCGGGCTTCGGGCTGATCGTCGCCATCGTGCTGATCACGCTGATCGGCTTCCTGGCCGCGAACTTCATCGGGCGCACGGTCGTCGGCTATGGCGAATACCTGCTTGGCCGGATGCCGCTGGTGCGAGGCGTCTACCGCGCGCTCAAGCAGATCTTCGAGACGGTGCTATCGAACAAGGCCGACATGTTCCGGCAGGTCGGTCTGGTCGAGTATCCGCGCCCGGACGTCTGGTCGCTGGTCTTCGTCGCCGGCGAGAAGAACACCGAGATCAATGCCAGGCTGGACAAGGAGGGCGATCCGCTGATCGCCGTCTTCATGCCGTGCACGCCGAACCCGACGACCGGTTTTCTGATGTATGTCTACCGCTCGCAGATCGTCATGCTGGACATGAGCATCGAGGACGGCGCCAAGCTGATCGTCTCGGCCGGGCTGGTGGCGCCGGAATACGCACCGAAGCTGGCGGTGGCGGGCGACGGCATCACGGTGCTCGGCAATCCGCCGGCCGGCACGATGCCTCAGCCGGCCCGCAAGAGCCGGACCGCCTCGTCGCGCCCGAAGAGGTAGAGCAACAGCCTCAGCGCTTCGCCGCGTTCCGACTGCAAGTCGGGATCGCGCGACAGGATCAGCCGCGCGTCGTCGCGGGCGATCTCCAGCAGGTCGGCATGGGCGTCGATGCGCGCAATCTGGAAACCCGGTGTGCCGGACTGGCGGGTGCCGAGCAACTCGCCTTCGCCGCGCAGCTTGAGATCCTCCTCGGCGATGACGAATCCGTCCTCCGTGTCGCGCATGACCGAGAGACGCCGCGTCGCGGTCTCGCCGAGCGGCCCCTTGTAGAGCAGGACACAGGTCGACGGCTTGTCGCCGCGCCCGACGCGGCCGCGCAGCTGGTGCAGCTGCGAGAGGCCGAAACGCTCGGCATGCTCGATGACCATGATGGTCGCGTCGGGAACGTCGACGCCGACCTCGATCACGGTGGTCGCCACCAGGACGCGGGTCTCGCCTTCCTTGAAGGCACGCATCGCCTCGTCCTTGGCCGGGCCCTTCATGCGGCCGTGAACGAGGCCCAGCCGGTCGCCGAACACGGGCTTGAGGCTGGCGAATCGTTCCTCGGCGGCGGTCAGCTTCACTTCCTCGGATTCCTCGACGAGCGGGCAGATCCAGTAAATCTTCTGTCCCTCGGCGGCGGCGTCGCGGATACGGCCGACCAGTTCGTCCATCCGCTCCGAAGGCAAGGTCACCGTGCGGATTGGCCGGCGCCCGGCCGGCTTCTCGTCGAGGCGAGACACCTCCATGTCGCCGAAAGCGGCGAGGACCAGCGTGCGCGGGATCGGCGTGGCCGTCATCACCAGCATGTCGGGCGCGTTGCCCTTGGCGTTGATGGCCAGGCGCTGGTGGACGCCGAAGCGGTGCTGCTCGTCGACGACGGCGAGCGCCAGATCGCGATAGGCGACAGGCTCCTGGAACAGGGCATGCGTGCCGACGATGATGTCGATCGAGCCGTCCTCCAGGCCGGCGAGCACGGATGCCCGTTCGCGGCCCTTCTCCCGCCCGGTCAGGATCGTGGCTGTCATGCCGGCGCGTTCCGCGATCGGCCGGATTGTCGCCAGATGCTGGCGGGCAAGGATCTCGGTCGGCGCCATCAGCGCTGCCTGGCTCCCCGATTCGACGGCGCGGGCCATGGCGAGCAGGGCCACGACCGTCTTGCCCGAGCCGACGTCGCCCTGGAGAAGGCGTAGCATGCGCTCGGGCTTCGCCATGTCGCCGGCGATCTCGGCGAGCGCGGTCTCCTGCGCCCGGGTCAGCGAGTAGGGCAGCGCGGCGCGCACCGCCTCGACGATTGTCCCGTCGCCGGCCAGCTTGCGCCCCGTGCCGCGCCGGAGCTTTGCCCGCACCAGCGCCAGCGACAATTGTCCGGCCAGGAACTCGTCATAGGCGAGCCTGCGCCACGCGGCCGTGTCAGGCGAGGCGTCGAGCGGCGTCGGCGGATCGTGAAGCCGCGCCAGCGCGTCGCCGAACGACGGAAATGTCTGGCGGCGAACCATCTCGGCGTCCAGCCATTCGGGCAGTTCGGGAAGCCGACCCAGTGCCTGGCCTATCGCCCGGCGCAACACCTTGGACGACAGGCCCGCTGTCAGCGGGTAGACCGGCTCGACAAGCGGCAACGAGGCGGCCGTCTCGGCCAGCGCCATGTGGTCAGGGTGGACCATGGACGGGCGGCCGTTGAACCACTCCATGCGGCCGGACACGACCACCTCGGCCCCGATCGGAAGGGCCTTCTCCAGCCAGGCTGCCTTGGCGTGGAAGAAGGTCAGCGCAATCTCGCCGGTCTCGTCGAAGGCGAAGACCCGGTAGGGCAGGTTCGGCCGGCCGCGCGGGGAAGGCTGGTGCCGGTCGACCGTCAGGTCGAGCGTGACGATCTGGCCCTCTGCGGAAGCGGCGATGCCCGGCCGGCTGCGGCGGTCGATGACGCCATGCGGCAGGACGAACAGCAGGTCGCCGACGCGGGCCGTCCGGTCGGATAGGTGTGCGGGCACGACGTTTTCGATCAAGGCCGCGACCTTCTCGCCCACCCCGTCTAGCGAGGTGACCGGCGCGAACAGCGGGTCAAGGATGGAAGGGCGCATCGGCGGGGATCGTAGAGCCGATAAGGCTCGTTGCAAGGCTGACAGGCCGCGTCGTCCACGCTATACGCCGCGCGCATGAGTGACGATGACGCCAAGCTTGACCTGCGTCTGCGGAAGCTGCGGTTCCGGTCATGGCATCGCGGCATGCGCGAGGCGGACCTGCTGCTCGGCAGCTTCGCCGATTCGATGCTCGGCTCCTTGACCGAGGCCGAAATCGACCAATATGAACAGCTTCTCGAAACCCCCGATACCGACCTGCTGCCCTGGTTGACCGGCGAAAGACCGGTGCCCGAGACCGCTCGGTCGGCGTTGCTCGACAAGGTGCTGGCGCACAGCCGCGCCGGAACCGTCAAACGCTGAAAACATGCTGCTGATCGACAAGATAGGACTGCCGAAGCAGGCCGGCGCCACGATCGTGGACGGCGTGCCCGACGGCTACGAGGCGTTTGCGCTGGCGCAGGTGTCGGCGGAACTTGCGCCGGAGGGTCCGGTCGTGTTCGTCGCGCGCGACGGACAGCGGCTGCCGATGATCGCCGAGGCGCTGGCCTTCGTCGCACCCGGCCTGCCGGTGCTGGAACTGCCGGGCTGGGACTGCCTTCCCTACGACCGCGTCTCACCCGGCGCCGATGCGGCGGCGCGGCGGCTGGACGCCATGGCGGCGATGATCGAACTCGCAGCCAGGCCGCACCGCGCGGTGATCCTGACCACGGCGAACGCCGTGCTGCAGCGCATGCCGCCGGCAGACGCGATCCGCGCCCAGACGCTTCGTGCGCGACCGGGCAGCCAGGTCGACATGAAGGCGCTTGTTTCGCGGCTGGAGAATTCCGGCTTCGAGCGCGTGCCGACGGTCCGCGAGGTCGGCGAGTTCGCGGTGCGCGGCGGCATCCTGGACCTCTACGCTCCGGGTTCGGCCGAGGCGCTGCGGCTCGACTTCTTCGGCGACACGCTGGAATCGATCCGCGCCTTCGACGTGGCCAGCCAGCGCACGACCGGCCAGCGCCGCGAACTGATGCTCCAGCCGATGAGCGAAATCGCGCTCACGCCGGATGCGGTCAGCCGCTTTCGCAAGAGCTACATCACTGCCTTTGGCGCACCCTCGCGCGATGATGCGCTCTATGCAGCCATCAGCGAGGGCCGCCGTTTCGCCGGCATGGAGCACTGGCTGCCCTTCTTCCACGATCGGCTGGAGACGGTGTTCGAGCATCTGCCGGACGCACCGGTTGTCTTCGACCATCTGGCCAAGGAGGCGATCGCCGAGCGCCGCAAGCTGATCGAAGACCATTACGACGCGCGCCGACGGCAGTCGGACGAAGCGCTGAAGGAGGCGGTGCCCTACAAGCCCGTGCCGCCCGATCAGATGTATCTCGACGTCGGTGGTATCGAGCGCTCCACCGCCGACCGGGCCACCATCGAACTGACGCCTTTCGAAACGCCGGAGGCCGGCGGCCGCAAGTTGAAACATGCCGGCGGGCGCGCCGGCCGCGGCTTCGAACAGGAGCGCGCGGACCCGAACGCCAATGTGTTCGACGCGGCGGTCGCGCATGTCTCAGAGCAGCGCTCGAAGCGTCGCGTTCTCGTCGCCGGCTGGACCGAGGGCTCGCTCGACCGCTTTTCCCAGATCCTTGCGGAACACGGTCTAGGCCGGACCACGCGCGTCGCGACGCTGGACGCGCTGGCGAAGCTCGATCCGGCCGAGATCGGGCTCGCGGTGCTGCCGCTGGAACAGGGGTTCGAGACGCGCGACATGGTCGTGCTGGCCGAGCAGGACGTGCTCGGCGACCGGTTGGTCCGCCGCTCCAAGAAGCGCAAGCGCGCCGCCGATTTCATCGCCGAGGCCTCGAACCTGGCGGCGGGCGACATCGTCGTCCATGCCGACCACGGCATCGGGCGCTTCATCGGCCTCCGGACCATCGAGGCGGCAGGCGCGCCGCACGACTGCCTGGAAATCCACTATGCGTCCGACGGCAAGCTCTTCCTGCCGGTCGAGAACATCGAGCTTTTGTCGCGCTACGGCTCGGACGCCGCGGAAGCGCAGCTCGACAAGCTCGGCGGCGGCGCATGGCAGGGCCGCAAGGCCAAGCTCAAGCGCAAGCTGCTGGAGATGGCCGGCCAGCTGATCCGCATCGCGGCCGAGCGCCAGATGCGGACCGCACCGCCGCTGGTGCCGGCGGACGGCGTCTACGGGGAGTTCGCGGCCCGGTTCCCCTATGAGGAGACCGACGACCAGCAGGCTTCGATCGACGCGGTGCTGGACGACCTTTCCGCCGGCAAGCCCATGGACCGGCTGATCTGCGGCGACGTCGGTTTCGGCAAGACGGAGGTTGCACTGCGCGCGGCCTTCGTGGCGGCGATGGAGGGTTTCCAGGTCGCGGTGGTCGTGCCGACCACGCTCCTTTCACGCCAGCACTTCAAGACGTTTTCGCAGCGGTTCCATGGCCTGCCGGTGCGCGTCGCGCAGGCGTCGCGGCTGGTCGGCGCCAAGGATCTCGCCGAAACCAAGAAGGGGATCGCCGACGGGACGATCGACATCGTCGTCGGCACGCACGCGCTTCTGGGGTCCGGCATCTCCTTCAAGAACCTCGGCCTCCTGATCATCGACGAGGAGCAGCATTTCGGCGTCAAGCACAAGGAACGCCTGAAGGAGCTGAAGTCGGACGTGCACGTCCTGACGCTGTCGGCCACACCGATCCCGCGCACGCTCCAGCTGGCGCTCACAGGCGTGCGCGAGCTGTCGCTGATCACCACGCCGCCGGTCGACCGTATGGCGGTGCGCACCTTCATATCGCCATTCGACCCGCTGGTGATACGCGAGACGCTGCTGCGAGAACGCTACCGGGGAGGGCACTCGTTCTACGTCGTGCCGCGCATCGCCGACCTCGAGGAAATCCAGAACTTCCTCCGCGCCGAGGTGCCGGAGCTGAAGGTGGCGACCGCGCACGGGCAGATGCCGCCGGGCGAGCTCGACGACATCATGAACGCCTTCTACGACGGCCAGTACGACGTGCTGCTGTCGACGACCATCGTCGAATCGGGCCTCGATATCCCGACGGCCAACACGCTGATCGTGCACCGCGCCGACATGTTCGGCCTGGCGCAGCTCTACCAGCTGCGCGGCCGCGTCGGACGCTCGAAGGTCCGTGCCTACGCGCTGTTCACGCTGCCGGCCAATCGCAAGTTGACCGACACGGCCGACAGGCGCCTGAAGGTACTGCAGTCGCTCGATACGCTGGGCGCCGGCTTCCAGCTCGCAAGCCACGACCTCGACATACGCGGCGCCGGCAACCTCTTGGGCGAGGAACAGTCGGGCCATATCAAGGAAGTCGGCTTCGAGCTCTACCAGCAGATGCTCGAAGAGGCGGTGGCGGAAGTCCGCGGCGAACCCGATTCCTCGGACGGAAGCTGGTCACCGCAGATATCGATCGGCACGGCGGTCATGATCCCGGAAAGCTACGTGCCGGATCTGCAGCTCAGGCTGGCGCTCTACCGAAGGCTGGGCGATCTCGCTTCGGCGCAGGAGATCGACGCGTTCGGGGCCGAACTGATCGACCGGTTCGGCCCGCTGCCGGACGAGGTCCAGCACCTGTTGAAGGTCGTCTACATCAAGGCGCTCTGCCGCACGGCGAATGTCGAGAAGCTCGATGCAGGCCCGAAGGGCGTGGTGATCCACTTCCGCAAGAAGGAATTCGCCAACCCTGCGGGGCTGGTGGGTTACATCGCCGAACAGGGTTCACTGGCCAAGATCAGGCCCGATCACTCGATCGTGCTGACACGCGATTGGCCGACGCCTGACAAGCGCCTTTCAGGCTCGGCGGTGGTGATGACCCAACTGGCGCGACTGGCGGAGAAGGTGGCGGCATAGCGCGCCGAACTCGCCGTGAAAGGTGGGGTACTGCAGCGGTGTTCACGCTGAGCGCCCGTCGGGGTAACTCGCAGGCCCCTTGATCTCGAGCAGATTTCCGAACGGGTCGCGAATGTAGAAGGATTGTCCGACCCCTCTTGCTCCCCCGTGAACAGCTTCCTGTTCGATCGCGACACCATGTCGTGCCAGATGAGCGCGGAACGCATCGGGGTCCAACGGGCCCGTTGCGATGCAGAGATGATCGACATTCCGGCCGCCGGCCACGGGAGGAATCGCCTTCGCCGCGCCGGGATGGGTCACGTCCCACAGTACGATGAGCGCGCTTCCGCACCAGAGCTGTTCCATGCCGATGGCGGGATAAGAGTAACCTGGAACACAGCCCAGTACGCCCCGGTAGAAGGTTTGCGCGCGCTCCATGTCGTCCACCAGGAAGACGACGTGATCGAAGCCGACCAGCGCGAATGGCGGAGTCATGGGGCGTCATCTCCCGAGGGCGGCAGTTGCGCTCGCCACCCGATCCAAATCTACGCCCACTTCAGAGACTTACAAATGCTTGCCGACTGCAAATCCGCGCTGGATCAGTTGCGGGTCATGCAGTCTCCGCCTCGCCGCGTGCCTTGGCCGTGGCCACCTGGCGCAGCGCATCGGCCAGCGTCGTCGCGTCCTGGGCACCCATGACCGCATACTTGCCCTCGATCAGGAAGCACGGGACACCGCGTATGCCCATCTGGCTCGCCGTCGCAATCTCCTGCTGGACAGCGGCGATATCGGCGTCGGTCGGCAGCAAGCTTTCGACGACCGTCGTGTCCATCCCGCCGTCGCGCGCCGCTTCGACCAGGGTCGCTGCGTCGCCGATGTTGCGGCCTTCCTCGAAGTTCATCGCGAAGAGGCGCGTCACGACGTTGTTCTGCACCTCTTCGCCCTGGCCGCCCGCCCAGCGGATCAGGCGGTGGGCGTCGAGCGTGTTGGCGGCGACCTTGATGTCCTCGAAGGCGAAGCGGATGCCCTCGGCGGCGCCGAGCGGCATGATGTTCGCGTGCATCTGGCGGATGCGCTCCTCGCTGCCGAACTTGGCGACCATGTATTCGCGGCGGTCCATGCCGCCCGGTGGAATGGTGGCGTCCAGCTGATAAGGGCGCCAGCGCACGGTCAGGTCGATCTCGGGAAGCGTCGCGGCGGCGGCCTCTAGCCGCTTCTTGCCGATGTAGCACCACGGGCAGACGACGTCGGACACAACGTCCACGGTGATGTGCTGGCGGTCGGTCATCGGAGGCCTCGGTCGTTCTGCCGCCTATTGCGGCGTTCGCCACCAGGACGGCAGCTGATAGCCGTATATAGCGGTCTTTCGCGGGTGTTCCAGAAAGCGCCATCGGGCGAGGCGCTGTTCAGGCTGGTAATAGAGCGGCACGACGTAGGCGCCTGAAAGAAGAACGCGGTCATAGGCCCTGACGGCCGTCACGAAGTCCTCTCGCGTCCGAACGTTCAGCATTCGGTCAATCAGCGCGTCGAGCGCGGGTTCGGCCACGCCGGCGTAGTTGAACGTGCCGTTGCGGTCGCGTGACGAGGAACCCCAGCGGCCGACCTGTTCGATCCCCGGCGATAGCGACGAGGTGTAGTTCTGGAGGATCACGTCGTAGTCGTAGGTCTGCTGGCGGCGGATATACTGCGAGGTGTCGACCACGCGGACGGTCACGGCGATGCCGAGCTTCTCAAGCGTGCGTTGCCAGGCGACGCTGATCGCTTCGCCGGAAGCGCCGTTCAGCATGATCTCGAACGCCAGCTGACGTCCCTCGGCGTCGACGAGCCGGCTGTCGACCATGCTGTAGCCCGCGGCCTTCAGCGCATCGAAGCCCTTGCGCAGGAAATCGCGGTCGCGGCCGCTCCCGTCAGAGACTGGCGGCGCCCATGCACCCGCCATTATCTCGGGCGTGACGGCATCGGGAAACGGCGCCAGCAGGACCTTCTCGGCCTCGGATGCGGCGATGCCGGACGAAGATAGCTCGGACCCGTCATAGAAGCTGCGCGTCCGCTTGTAGGCGCCGGAGAACAGGTTCTTGTTGGTCCATTCGAAGTCGAACAGGCTGGTGAGTGCGGCGCGGACGGCGCGATCCCGGAAGACGGGCCGGCGCGTGTTCATGACGAAGCCGTACATGCCCGATGGCAGCCCGGTGGCGAAGGTCTCCTTGACGACCCGTCCGTCGGTCGCGGCGGGAAAATCGTATCCTTCGACCCAGCGGCCGGAATCGGTCTCGACCTGCAGGCTGGTGATGCCCTTCTTGAAGGCCTCGAACATCGCGTTGTCGTCGCGGAAGTAGTTCATGCGAATCTCGTCGAAATTGTCGAGGCCGCGCTTCGAGGGGTGGTCCTGCGCCCAGTAGTCGGGATTGCGCACCAGGACCAGCAGTTCGCCTGGCCGCACCGTCCCTATCGTGTAGGGACCGCTGCCGACCAACGGCTTCAGGGTCGACTTGCCGAAGTTCTCGGCGTCGGTCGCGTGTTTCGGCAGCACCGGCATGAGGCCGAGGATCAGCGGCAGCTCGCGATCGGGCTTGTTGAAGGTGAAGCGCACGCCCATGGTGCCGACCTTCTCCATACTGGCGATCTTGTTCACCGAACTGGCGTAACGCGGGAAACCCTTGTCGCGCAGGAGCTCGAAGGTGAAGATGACGTCTTCCGGCGTCACGGGCGCGCCGTCGGAGAACCGCGCGCGTTCGTCCAGCGCGAACTCGACGAAGCTGCGCTCGTCGTCCGTCTCGACCGTCTTCGCGACCAGCGGATACAGGCTGAACGGCTCGTCGTAGGAGCGCTGCATCAAGCTGTCGAAGACGTTGTAGCCGAAGGCGAGGTCGAGGATGCCGCGCGCTGCCGACCCCTGCACGATGAACGGATTAAGGCTGTCGAAGGTGCCGGAGACGGCATAGTCGACGCGACCGCCCTTGGGTGCGTCCGGATCGGCATAGGGCAGGTGCCGGTAGTCGGCGGGGAGGGCAGGGTCGCCGTGCATGGCGATGGCATGCCGCGGCTCGGCGAACGCTTGCCCGGGCAGCCAGGCAAGGGCGAAAACGAGGCCGGACAGGATCAGGCGAAGGCGCATGCGTCCGGTGCTCCGCTCCGGTCGATGATTCGGAAGGCGAACCTATCACGCCCGCAGAACGGGTTCGCGACCGGCCGGCTTTGGCAACCCCCATTGGCAACCCCGCGCGGCAACCATGTCTGCGGATTGCACTGGATTCCGGGCCGGGCGCGGTGTAACAGGCGCCGCGCAGTCATTCTGTTGCCTCATTTGGGCAACACCAAGCCATGAAACGGCGCTTGAAGCCCGTCCGCACGCTCCAAGAGGATTTCGACCATATGACAAGCCCGAAGGCCGACGCCTACCGCCGCACCATCCTGGCCGCCAGCGTCGCAGGCGTCTTCACCGCCGGCACCGTGCCGGCATTCGCACAGCAGGCACCGTCCGACATCCCGCAGGGCTGGTTCAAGGCCTGCTCGAAGCAGGAGGACGTCGACATCTGCAACGTGCAGAACATCGTGATGGCCGACACCGGCCAGATGATCACCGGCATCAGCATGATCGAGCTGAAGGGCAAGGTGAACCGCAAGGTGTTCCAGGTTTCGGTCCCATCGGGCCGCATGGTGCCTCCGGGCGTCGGCCTCCAGGTCGACGGCGGCAAGACGCAGAAGCTCGACTTCGTGATCTGCTTCCCGGACCGCTGCGTCGCCGAAGCCCAACTGACCGACGCGATGGTCGGGTCCTTCAAGAAGGGCTCCGAGCTGACCCTGACGTCCGTGAACTTCCAGAACCAGCCGAACCCGATCAAGGTTACGCTGGCCGGCTTCACCGGCGCCTATGACGGCGCGCCGCTCCAGCAGTCCGACATCGAGGACCGCCAGAAGAAGCTCCAGGAGTTCGTGACGAAGAACAACGAGGACTTCGCCAAGAAGCTCAAGGAAGAGCAGGACAAGGCGAAAGCCGGCAACTGATCCATCGGTTGCAGATCGACATGCGGAGGCGGGCCTGGTGCCCGCCTCTTTCGTTTCGGCATTGGCACGGCGCTCATACGAAAATGGCGGTCGTCGGACGCCGTCGCCCATGCTAAGCGGCTGGCATGTCCGAAAGTCCCGGCGAAACGGAAGGTGATGGCCTTGGCAGGGGCCGCTGGTTCCTGCGCGGCGTGAGAGCGACGGCGGCCGTCCCGGTCCTGATCCTGATGAGCGCCTTCATCGGCTTTGCCGGGCTGGCCAAGGAATCGGGCTTCACGCTGGCCGAAGCGCTGTTCATGAGCGCCGTCATCTGGGCGCTGCCGGCGCAGGTCGTGCTTGTCGGCGCCGTCAGCAGCGGCGCGACGCTCGGCGCCGCGGCGCTCGCCGTGACGCTCTCCTCGATCCGGCTTCTGCCGATGACCGTCGCCATCATCCCGGAAATGCGGACCGCCAGGACGCCGCGCTGGGTGCTCTACGGCCTGTCCCACTTCATCGCCGTGACCTCGTGGGTGATGGCGCTGCAGACGCTGCGGTCCGTTCCGCGGCCCATGCGGACCACTTACTATGCCGGCATGGGCGGCACGCTGGTGGTCGGCAGCCTGGTGATGACGCTGCTGGTCTACATGGTCGCGGAAAGCCTGCCACCCGCCGCCTCGGCAGCGCTGCTGCTGCTGACTCCCATGTACTTCCTGACCTCGCTGTGGGGTTCGGCGCGCGAGCAGGCGGGGAAGCTCGCCCTCGTCCTCGGTATTGCGCTCGGGCCGATCTTCCACATCTGGATGCCGGGATTCGATCTGCTGGCGGTCGGCCTCGTCGGAGGCGGGCTTGCCTACGCCTACCACCGCGCGACCTCCGGGAGACGCACGACGTGACGTTTCACGGCATCGACGCGTGGTGGTGGCCATTCCTTTTCATCCTGATCGCCGGCTGGCTGGCAACGGATGCCTGGCGCTACCTGGGGGTCTATCTGGGCGGGCGGATCGACGAGAACTCCGAGTTGCTCGTGCTCGTGCGCACAGTCGCGACCGCGCTGGTCGCTGGCGTCATCGGCAATCTGGTGTTCTTCGCAGGCGGGGCGCTGGGCGAAGTATCGCTGTGGCTGCGGGGCGGGGCGCTGGTGATCGGCTTCGCCGCCTATCTGGCACTCGGGCAGCGCATGCTCGTCGGCATCGCGGTCGCCGAGGCGGTGCTGCTGATCGGACTTCTGTTCGCCTAGGCGAGTGCAGCCCTGATCTTCCCGGCGTTCGCGGCGAGCACCTCCGGCTTTTCCATCTGCCCAGTGTGCGGCTTGAGCGCCACGCCCTCAAAACGCGGGATCACGTGGACATGGAGGTGGAAGACCACCTGACCGCCGGCCTGCTCGTTGAACTGCTGGACTGTCACACCATCGGCTGCGAAGGCCTTCATCACCGCGCGGGCCAGCTTCTGCGTCGTCGCGCCGACCGCCGCAAGGCTTTCGGGGGAGACGTCCAGAAGGTTGCGCGAGGGCTTCTTCGGGATCACCAGGCAGTGACCGTCGCCGCGCGGCATGATGTCCATCAGCGCGACCGTCTCGTCATCCTCGTAGAGCTTGTGGGACGGGAGTTCGCCACGAAGGATCTTCGCGAAGACGTTGGACGGGTCGTAGGTCGCGGACATGGTGGGCTCCGAAGGGAAGGCAATGGGGCAGTAAGGCAGGACGGGAAGGGAAGGCAAGCCGAACGATGCGTGGCTATTGCCCGTCCTTCCTGAACGGCCCGTGCTCGGCCAGGATTTCGGCCATCTGCTCGACCTCGCGCCTTTCGCGCACGAGATAGTCGGCGACGGCGCGGCGCAGGCCGGGATGGGCGATCCAGTGGGCGGAATGCGTCGCGACCGGCATGTAGCCGCGCGCCAGCTTGTGCTCGCCCTGCGCGCCGGCCTCCACGACCTTCAGACCGCGGGCGATCGCGAAGTCGATTGCCTGATGGTAGCAGACCTCGAAATGCAGATAGGGGTGCTCCTCGATGCAGCCCCAGTTCCGCCCGTAGATCCGCTCCGAGCCGATGAAGTTCAACGCACCGGCGATCCAGCGGCCGTCGCGCTTCGCCATCACCAGCAGGATGTCATCGGCCATCCGTTCGCCGATAAGCGAGAAGAAGCGCCGGTTGAGATAGGGTCGGCCCCATTTGCGGCCGCCCGTATCCATGTAGAAGGCGAAGAATGCGTCCCAGGCATCCTCGCTGAGCGTTGTGCCCGTCAGCCGCTCGATCTCGATGCCATTGGAGAGGGCCTCGCGCCGCTCCTTCTTCAGCGCCTTGCGCTTGCGCGAGGCCAGGGTGGACAGGAAATCGTCGTAGGTCGCATAGCCGGCATTGGCAAAGTGGAACTGCTGGTCGGTCCGGAGCAGGAAACCGGCCTTGCCGAGCGCGTCGATCTCAGCGTCCTCGGCGAAGGTCACATGGGCCGAGGAGACGCCGATGCGCTCCGTGACCGCCTTGAGGCCCGCCGACAGCATGGCGCGCGTTGGCGCCGCGTCGCTGTCCCGCTTCGCAAGCAGCCTTGGTCCCGTGACGGGCGTGAACGGCACCGACGCCTGGAGCTTCGGGTAGTAGCTGCCGCCCGCCCGTTCGAACGCGTCCGCCCAGCCATGGTCGAAGACGTATTCGCCCTGGCTGTGCGACTTGAGATAGCAGGGCACGGCGCCAAGCAGGCGGCCGTCAGCCGCTTCCAACCGGATGTGGTGGCCCCGCCAGCCGGCCTTCGGCGTTGCACAGCCGGATTCTTCCAGCGCCGTCAGGAAGTCGTAGGACACGAAGGGGTTGTACGGGCCGGCACCGGCCCGCGTGGTGCCGGCCAGGGTCTCCCATTCGGCACGCGTGAACGCACCGATCGAGGTAGCGACGCCGATCGAAGGACCTTCGGGTTGCTTGTCGGACATGGCCGCTATCTGGGGTGCCGGCGCGTCGAAGGCCAGCCTAGCGGGATATCGGAGGGTTGAAGCCCTCGAACGTCATCTGGTCGGCATGGGCAAAGGTCGCGTCGACGGCGCCCTGGTCGCGCACTGTCCAGGTGATGACCGGCATCTTCAGCCGCTCCCGCACGAAGGTCACGAACGGGTTCGGGAGGTGCATGACCCCGTAGGACACGAACGAGATGCCGTGGCCGAGCATGGAGAAATGTGCCTCCCATTCGTGCTGCCGGTCGCCCCAGGCTGTCAGCCCGGCCGGCACATCCTGCATATGCCTGGCGAAATCACGGATCAGCCAGTGATCGAACGACATGATCGCCGCCTTGCCGCGGTACTTCGACAGGACCTTGCCGACCTCACGGACGAGCCCGTCATCATGGCCCGGAATGCCTTTAAGCTCGATCACGATCGGCACGCGCCCGGCAACCAGTTCCAGCGTCTCGGCCAGCGTCGGAACGCGGTCCTGCGTGCTGCCGATGTTCAGAGCGCCCATCTCGGCCGCCGTCCTCTGCCAGACAAAGCCTTCGGTGCCGGTCAGGCGCGAAAGCGCGTCGTCGTGGAAGACGATGACCTCCCGGTCCGCCGTCAGATGAACGTCGCATTCGATGGCGTAGCCTTGCCGCGCCGCTGCGTCGAAGGCGGAGAGCGTGTTCTCCCAGCGGGCCTTGTTCATGTCGTGGAAGCCGCGATGCGCGATCGGCCGCCGCGCAATCCAGGTCGGTCTGGTCATGTCGATCAGGCCTGCTCGACCTCGACGATGGCTTCGACCTCGACCGCCGCGTCGAGTGGCAGGGATGCCGTGCCCACGGCCGACCGGGCGTGCTTGCCGCGCTCGCCGAGAGCCGCGACCAGGAAGTCGGAGGCGCCGTTGGCGACCAGATGCTGTTCGACGAAGTCGGGCGTCGATGCGACGAAAACGGTGATCTTGACGATGCGCCGCACCTTCTCGAGGTCGCCGATAGCCGCCTTCACCTGTGCGAGCACGTTGATCGCGCAGAGCTTTGTCGCGTCGCGTCCCGCCGCCGTGTCGAGATTGCGGCCCAGAAGCCCCTTGGCTACCAGCGCTCCATCCTTGAGCGGCAGTTGCCCGGCCGTGAAGACGAGGTTGCCCGTGCGCGCGAAGGGAACGTAGTTCGCCGCCGGCGCAGCCGCCTGCGGCAGGGTCACGCCGAGTTCCTTCAGCCGGCTTTCGATCGTCTGGCTCATGTGCAATCCTTCGCTGACGGAAATCCACGAGTCGAAAAACGCCTCGCTTCCGCCACGACTTTGATTAATCTCGCCTGCCAAGACAAGCGGCCCCGCGGGCGCCGCGTCACCGGAGTGGACGATGCGGCTGATCCGCCTGACCTCAATGGCTCTCGGCGCTTCGACAGCGCTTCTGACGGCGTCCCAGGTCGCGTCGGCCGTGGCGCTGGCGCCACACAGAGCCGTTTATGATCTCGTGCTCGATCAGGCGAGCGAGCGCTCGGGCATCACCGGCATCACCGGCCGCATGGTCTACGAGTTCAATGGCTCGGTCTGCGAAGGCTACACGGTATCCTTCCGCTTCGTCACCCGCATCGACACGCGCGAGGTGTCGCGGCTGACCGACCAGCAGACGACTACATACGAAGAGGGCGACGGAAAGCTGTTCAGCTTCGTCACGAAGTCGTTCGTCGACCAGAATCCCGACCGCGAGGTCAAGGGAACCGCGACGATCGGCCAGGACGGTCTCAAGGTCGATCTCGACAAGCCGGCGGAGAACGAACTCGACCTCGACCGCACCCAGTTTCCGACGCAGCACCTGATTGAACTGATCGGCAAGGCCAACCAGGGCGAGACCTTCTACGAGACGACGCTGTTCGACGGCTCGGAGGACGCCAACAAGGTGATGACCACCACCGTCATCATCGGCAAGGAAGAATCGGCGGCCTCTTCCGATCCGGAGATGCCGGCGATCTCACCGATCCAGCAGGAGCCCTACTGGCCCGTCGACATCGCGTATTTCGACCTGTCGACGCAGGAAGGCGAGGAACTGCCGGAGTACCGCATCTCGTTCAAGCTGCACGAGAACGGCGTGACCCGCGACCTGACGATGGACTACGGCGACTTCTCCATGAAGGGGAAGCTGGTCAACCTGTCGATGTTCGACGCCCCCAAGCCCTGCAGCCAGTAGGCTTTCCTTGGCAGTCTACGTCGACGAGGCCATCTGGCACTGGCAGGGCCGTCGCTGGTGCCATCTGATGGCCGACGAGGAAGCCGAACTGCACCGTTTCGCCTCGCAGCTCGGCCTGCATCGCCTGTCCTACCAGGGGCCGCCGAAGACCTCTGCGCCGCACTACGACATCACCGGGATCGAGCGCGACCGTGCGCTCAGGCTCGGCGCGGTCGCCTGCCGCCGCGACGAGATCGTCGCGGTGTTCCGCAAGGTGAGGGTCCGCAGCCGCGTCGCGGCCTGATCCGACAGGCGGCGTCCGCCTTGCTTTCGCGCCGCAACATCGGTATATGCGCGCCCATTCCACACACGGACTTGGTTTCCGGCCGGGAGAAATCCGGCGGCGACCGCCGGTGGCGGGAGGCGGATTTCCGCCGAGCGTCGACGTCCGTGGAGGCCAACCGGAAAGGAAATACCGCATGGCTCTGCCAGACTTCTCCATGCGTCAGCTGCTCGAGGCTGGCGCGCACTTCGGTCACCAGACCCACCGCTGGAACCCGAAAATGGCGCAGTACATCTACGGCGCCCGCAACAACATCCACGTCATCGACCTGTCGCAGACCGTTCCGCTGCTGCACCAGGCGCTGAAGCAGGTGTCCGACACGGTTGCCGCCGGCGGCCGCGTGCTGTTCGTCGGCACCAAGCGCCAGGCCTCCGACATCGTCGCCGATGCGGCGCAGCGTTCGGCCCAGTACTACGTCAATTCGCGCTGGCTGGGCGGCATGCTCACCAACTGGAAGACGATCTCCAACTCGATCGGTCGCCTGCGCAAGCTGGACGAGATGCTGGCCGGCGAGGCCCAGGGCTTCACCAAGAAGGAGCGCCTGAACCTCGACCGCGAGCGCGAGAAGCTGTCGAAGGCGCTGGGCGGCATCAAGGACATGGGTTCGCCCCCGGACCTGATGTTCGTCATCGACACCAACAAGGAAGCGATCGCCATCCAGGAGGCCAAGCGCCTGAAGATTCCGGTTGTCGCGGTGATCGATTCGAACTGCGATCCGGACCTGATCGACTTCCCGATCCCGGGCAATGACGATGCGGCGCGAGCCATCCAGCTCTATTGCGAGCTGATCGCCAAGGCGGCGATCGACGGCATCGCCCGCCAGCAGGGCTCGATGGGCGTCGACATCGGCGCGTCGGTTGAGGCACCGGTCGAGCCGGCCCTGGAGACCGGCGACGACAAGCCCGCCGCCTGATATCCCGGGAAGCCCACGGGCTTCCCATTCCTGATTTCCGCGCCTTCGGGCGCGGCGCGGCGCACCCCGGTTCCCGAGGGTGCGCCCGGCGTTTGAGAGACAAAGAGGCAAAGATGACGATTTCCGCTTCCCAGGTGAAAGAGCTGCGCGAACTGACCGGCGCCGGCATGATGGACTGCAAGGCGGCGCTGGCCGAGACCAACGGCGACATGGAGGCCGCGGTCGACTGGCTGCGCAAGAAGGGCATCGCCAAGGCCGACAAGAAGGCTGGTCGCGTCGCCGCCGAGGGCCTGGTCGGCATTGACTCTGGCCTGCGCGAAGCGGCGATGGCCGAGGTCAATTCCGAGACCGACTTCGTCGCCCGCAACGACGCCTTCCAGGACATCGTGCGCAACGTCGCCAAGGTGGCGCTTGCCTATGGCGACACCGAGAAGGTTGCCGCGGCCAAATATCCGCACTCCGACAAGTCGGTGACCGACACGATCAAGGACGCGGTTGGCACGATCGGCGAGAACCTCGGGTTCCGCCGCTCGATCAAGCTCGCCGTACCGGCAGGCGTCGTCGCAACCTACGTCCACAATGGTGTGGCCGATGGCCTCGGCAAGATGGGCGTCCTCGTCGCGATCGAGACGACCGGCAATGTCGACGCGGCGCGCGCCTTCGGCCGCCAGGTGGCGATGCACGTCGCTGCGTCGAACCCGCTCGCGCTGACCGAGGCGGAGATCGATCCGGCTGTCGTCGCCCGCGAGAAGGCGATCTTCACGGACCAGGCGCGCGCTTCCGGCAAGCCGGACAACATCATCGAGAAGATGGTCGATGGCCGCATCCGCAAGTTCTACGAGGAAGTCGTGCTGCTCAAGCAGGCCTTCGTGCTGAACCCGGACCTGACCGTCGAGAAGGCGCTGAAGGAAGCCGAGAAGGCGATCGGCGCACCGGCCAAGATCTCGGCCTTCGCACGCTTCCTGCTTGGCGATGGCATCGAAAAGGAAACGTCCGACTTCGCGGCCGAAGTCGCGGCGGCGGTCAAGAAGTAGGCGCCAGCCTCCTTCCCAGGTATCTTGAGGGCCGGTCGCTGCGCGTACCGGCCCTTTTCATGTCGACAATCCCGGTGAGACGATGCCTTCCCTCGACCTGCTGATCGCGTTTTTCGCGACGACCGCGGTGTTCGCCTACATTCCTGGACCCGCGATGCTGTACGCCGCGGCGCAGACGATGGCGCGGGGGCGGGCGGCCGGGCTGATGGCCAGCCTCGGAATCCATCTTGGCTGTTATGTGCATGTGTTTGCCGCGGCGGTGGGGCTTTCGGTTCTGTTCCACGCGGTGCCCGCGCTCTATCTGGCGGTCAAACTGGCGGGTGCGGCCTATCTGGTCTGGCTCGGCATCGCGCTCATACGCAAGGCGGGAGACGGGGCGTCCAGCATCCCGGGAATCGCGCCGAAGTCGGGCCGCCGTGCTTTCCTCGAAAGCATCCTGGTCGAGGTACTGAACCCGAAGACGGCAATCTTCTTCGTGGCTTTCCTGCCGCAGTTCGTGGACCCCGCGGCCAGCTTCCCGGTCTGGCTCCAGTTCGTGCTGCTCGGCACGATCGTGAACCTGATGTTCTCGTCGGCCGACGTCGTCTGCGTCATGCTGGCGGGCGCGGTCGTGGAGAGATTGAAGAGTTCGGGTCGCGCGCAGCGGATCATCCGCAGGGCCGGCGGAGCGGTACTCGTGGGGCTCGGCGTCCACGTCGCCCTGCAGCGCAGTTAGGTAACACCGCCCGACGCGAAAATGCAGTTGGGCGTCAGCCGTTTCCATCTTTGCCGGTGGGCGGGCGCCGCGTGACATCGCTGCGCCCTTGCTGTATCGCACTCGCGCTGCGGACATGACGAGGATCTAGATGACGGGCAAACCCCTCTACAGGCGTGTGCTCCTGAAGGCGTCGGGCGAGGCGCTGATGGGCGAACAGGGCTTCGGCATCGACGTGTCGGTGGTCGACCGCATCGCCGCCGACATCCGTGACGCCCGGGAACTCGGCGTCGAGGTGGGCGTCGTGATCGGCGGCGGCAATATCTTCCGCGGTGTGGCGGTGGCCTCGAAGGGCGGGGATCGTGTGACCGGCGACCACATGGGCATGCTGGCGACGGTGATCAACTCGCTGGCGCTCCGGACGTCGCTTGTGAAGCTTGGCGTCGACACGGTCGTGCTTTCGGCGATCGCGATGCCAGAGATCTGCGAGAGCTTTTCGCAGCGCCAGGCGACCGCCTACATGAATGCCGGCAAGGTCGTGATCTTCGCCGGCGGCACCGGCAACCCGTTCTTCACCACCGATTCGGCCGCCGCCCTGCGTGCCGCGGAGATCGGCGCAGACGCGCTTTTCAAGGGGACCCAGGTCGATGGCGTCTACTCGGCCGATCCCAAGAAGGACCCGACCGCGACCCGCTATTCCCGCATCACCCACGAGGAGGTGCTGGTGAAGGGCCTGTCGATCATGGACACGGCGGCGATTGCGCTTGCGCGCGAAAACAACATTCCGATAATCGTCTACTCGATACACGAGCGCGGCGGCTTCGGCGCCATCCTGACCGGCGGAGGCCATTGCACCGTGGTCGCGGACGCCTAGCCACAACAAGAACAGCGTCGGAGGAATTCATGCCGGACGGAGTTGATTTCAGGGACCTGCAGCGGCGCATGGACGGCGCGGTCTCGGCCTTCAAGAACGACATCGCATCGCTGCGCACCGGACGTGCGTCGAGCAACCTGCTGGACCCGATCAACGTGAACGCCTATGGCAGCGCGATGCCGATAAACCAGGTCGCGACCGTCTCGGTGCCCGAGGCGCGCATGCTGTCGGTATCGGTCTGGGACAAGAGCCTGGTCGGGGCGGTCGATCGGGCCATCCGCGAAGCCAACCTTGGCTTCAATCCAATCGTCGACGGCACGACCCTGCGCATTCCGCTACCGGAACTCAACGAGCAGCGCCGCAAGGAACTGGTGAAGATCGCGCACCAGTACGCCGAGCATGCGCGCGTCGCGGCGCGTCATGTGCGCCGCGATGGCATGGACGGTCTGAAGAAAGCCGAAAAAGACGGCGTCATCGGCCAGGACGAAACCCGCGTTCAGCACGACCGCGTGCAGAAGGCGACGGACGATGCGATTTCCACGATCGACAGCCTTCTGACGGAGAAGGAAGCGGAGATCATGCAGGTCTGATCCGTACGAAGCGGACGGAGCGCAGGCACGAGATGACCATACCCGCGCATGTCGCGATCATCATGGACGGCAACGGCCGCTGGGCGAAGGCGAGGGGGTTGCCCCGGCTTGCCGGTCACAAGGCCGGTGTCGAGGCGCTCAGGCAGACCGTTCGCGCCGCCGCCGATCTCGGCATCGAATGGCTGACGGTCTATGCATTTTCCTCGGAGAACTGGTCGCGGCCGAAGACCGAGGTGAGCGACCTGATGGGATTGCTCAAGCTGTTCATCCGTCGGGATCTCGCCGAACTGCACCATTCGGGCGTCCGCGTGCGGATCATCGGCGAGCGGACGGGCCTGTCGCCCGAAATCGCCGCGCTGCTCGACGAGGCCGAAGCGCTGACGCGAGGCAACAGCGCGCTCAACCTGGTCATCGCTTTCAACTACGGCAGCCGGGACGAAATCGCCCGCGCCGCACAGAAGGTAGCGGAGGCGGTGCGCGACGGCCGCCTGCAGCCCGCGGCCCTGACGCCGGAAGTGTTCGGCACGTATCTGGACACGGCAGCGATCCCCGATCCCGACCTGGTGATCCGGACCAGCGGCGAGATCAGGCTCTCCAACTTCCTGCTGTGGCAGGCGGCATATGCGGAACTGGTGTTCCTGCCCATCTACTGGCCGGATTTCGGCAAGGCCGACCTGGCCGAGGCGCTGAGGACATTTGCCGCGCGCGAGAGGCGGTTCGGCGGCGTCGACGCGCGCGGCGTCGCGCTTTGAAGACCGGCCGGACAGGGATAGCGGGCGGGCGGGTACTGCCATGAGCAATCTCCAGCTCCGCGTCATCTCGGCCATCGCGCTGGCCATTCCAGTCCTCCTTCTGACCTGGTTCGGCGGTTTCTGGTTCCGGGTGCTGGCCGCTGTCATCGGGGCGGCGATGCTCTACGAGTGGCTGAAGATGTCACGGCGGCTCGATGGCCGTAGCGCGCTGGTGCCCTGCGCGGCGCTCGGCGCCGGCCTCTTGGCGCTGCTGTTCGGTGCGTCCTCGACAGTCGCCTTCGTCCTGCTCGGCGTCGGCCTCGTGGCGACCGTGATCGATGCGGCGACGCGGGGCGAAGGCCGAACCGCCGCAGCGGGGCTTGCCTATGCGGCGCTTTCAGCGCTCTCGCTGGCTTTCCTGAGAGGTGGCGACGCTGCCGGTCTGTGGACCATCCTCTTCCTGTTCGCGACGGTCTGGGCGACGGACATCCTCGCCTACTTCGTCGGCCGCGCCGTCGGCGGGCCGAAGCTGGCGCCGGCCATTTCGCCGGGCAAGACCTGGAGTGGGGCCGTCGGCGGTCTCATCGGCGGCGTCGCTGGCGGTATCGCCGTGGCCTTGGCCGCGGGTGTATTGCGGCCGGTACACCTTATGATTGTCGTGGTCCTGTCGATCGCCTCGCAGATCGGCGACCTGTTCGAATCCGCGATCAAGCGCCGCTACGGCGTCAAGGACTCGTCCAGCCTGATTCCAGGGCATGGCGGCGTCATGGACCGGGTTGACGGTCTCGTCGCTGCGGCCATCGTCCTCTATCTGGTCGGCGTTGCCGTTACTTCTTCCCAATATCCCGCCCGCTGGCTTTTCCCGGTCTGAAGCCGCGCCGAACGCAAGCCTGGCGACAGGCTGGGGGCCGAAGGTCGCGCCCAGCCACGGATTCGCCCGGTTTCGGCAATGATTAGTGCGCGAGCGTCCCGCCATCCGGAGAGTACCCTTTGCCTGAATTCATCAGCACAATCCTCGGTCCCGTCGGCGCGATCCTCTGGACGCTGATCCCCTTCCTGTTTGTGCTGACCGTCGTCGTGTTCGTGCACGAGATGGGGCACTATCTCGTCGGCCGCTGGTGCGGCATCGGTGTCACCGCCTTTTCCATCGGATTCGGCCCGGAGATCGCCGGGTTCAACGACCGTCGTGGCACACGCTGGAAGCTTTCGGCCGTGCCGCTCGGCGGTTACGTCAAGTTCGTCGGCGACATGGCCGTGACCAGTTCGCCGGAGAGCGTCGACACCGAAGCGCTCTCGGAGGCCGAAAAGAAGGTCGCATTCCATACCCAGCCGGTCTGGAAGCGCGCACTGACGGTGTTTGCCGGCCCCGCCTTCAACTTCCTGCTGACCATCGCTGTCTTCGCGGTGATGTTCTCCATCTACGGGCGCGTCATTTCCGAGCCGATGGTTGCCGAGGTGCGGGCGAACAGCCCCGCCGAGCGGGCCGGCTTTCAGCCGGGCGACCGATTCGTGACGGTCGACGGGAATGTCGTGGAGACCTTCGCGGACGTGCAGCGTTACGTTTCGGGGCGTGCCGGCGACGAACTCGTCTTCGTCATGCGCCGCGGCGAGGGCGAGGTGACGCTGGTCGCGACGCCGGAGGTCAGCGAACAGACCGACGCACTCGGCAACATCGTGCGTGTCGGCGTCATCGGCGTCGTCAACAACGAGGAACTCGGGCAGCCGCGCCACATCGAGTATTCGCCGGTTCAGGCGCTTGGCGAATCGGTCCAGGAGACCGGCAGCATCATCGTCCGGACCGGGCAATTCCTGAAGCGCTTCGTCGTCGGGCGCGAGGATCGCTGCCAGCTCGGGGGGCCGGTGAAGATCGCCGACATGGCCAAGCGAGCGGCCAAGCTCGGGTTCGAATGGCTCATCCAGCTTGTCGCTCTTCTGTCGGTGGGCATCGGAATTCTCAATCTTCTGCCGATTCCGCCGCTGGATGGCGGCCATCTGGTGTTCTACGGCGTCGAGGCGGCGACGGGCCGCCCGGTGTCGGAACGAATCATGGAAGGGGTGTACCGGGTCGGCCTCGTGCTCGTCCTGGCGTTCATGGGGTTCGTTTTGTTCAACGACCTCTTTGTCTGTTGAAATTGCGAGAGAATCCGGCTCAGTAGGCCGGAAGGCTTCAGGCCGCGTTTACCATGTCGGGGGATAGGCGTGACGCGAATGTCACGCCTTGCGGCGAAGTAAACGCAAATTAACCAGGAGCCTTGCGTGTTGGGCAAATCCGGCTAATACGATAGGCTTGAAATACCGACACGTCCGGTTTTCTCGCCGTGGGGACTACGAGAAAAGGTTTTTGGGCCGCATGAAGGCAGCATCGAGTATCGTGAGCGCCGTATTCGCGGTTGCCATGTCCGTCGGGCTTACGCTCGTCGGTTCCGTAGGCGTGCAGATCGCGACCGTTACGGCCGCCGAGGCCGCCGTGATCAGCAGAATCGAGGTGAGGGGTAACCGCCGCGTCGACGAGGCGACGATCCGCGACTACATCGCGATCAAGCCCGGCGTGCCGTTCTCCGGCGCCGACATCGACGAGGCCGTGAAGCGTCTTTTCGCCACGGGCCTGTTCGCGGACGTGCGGATCACGCAGGTCGGCGGGACGCTTGTCGTCGAGGTCGAGGAATACGCGATCGTCAACCAGGTGCTCTTCCAGGGCAACAAGAAGATCAAGGATACCGAGCTTGCCGAGAAGGTGCAGCTGAAGCCGCGGGGCACGTTCTCGCAGAGCCAGCTGGAAGCCGATGCCGAGGCCGTTCGCGAAGCCTATCGCCGCATCGGCCGCGATGACGCCACCGTCTCGACGCAGGTGATCGACCTGGGTGAGAGCCGCGTGAATGTGGTCTTCGAGATCACCGAAGGCGACCGCACCAAGATCGCCAGCATCAACTTCGTCGGCAACAGCGCGTTCGGCGACGGCCGCCTGCGCGACGTGATCTCGACCAAGCGCTCCAACATCCTGTCGTTCCTGTTTCGCAACGACGTGTATGACGAGGACCGCCTGCGGGCGGACGAGGAACTGCTGCGCCGCTTCTACTACAATCGCGGCTATGCCGACTTCCGCGTGATCTCCGCCGTCGGCGAGATGAATGAGGCCGAGAACGAGTATACCGTCACCTTCACCGTCGAAGAGGGCGAGCGCTACACGTTCGGCAACGTGGCCGTGGAGACGTCGATCGAGGGCGTCGACCCCAATGCGCTCAACTCGCTGGTCGAGACCCGCGAAGGCAAGGTCTACAGCGCCAAGGACGTCGAAGACACGATCATCGCCATTACCGAGCGCATGGCCGGCATGGGTTACGCCTTTGCCCAGGTGACGCCGCGCGGCGACCGCAACTTCGAAAACCGCACCATCTCTGTCGTCTATACGGTCGACGAAGGCTCGCGCATCTACATTGAGCGCATCGAGATTCGCGGCAACACCCGCACCCGCGACTACGTGATCCGCCGCGAGTTCGACCTCAGCGAGGGCGACGCGTTCAACCAGGTGCTCGTGCAGCGCGCCAAGCGCCGCCTCGAGGCGCTCGACTTCTTCACGTCGGTCGACGTGTCCACGGTGCCTGCCTCGCAGCCCGACCAGGTTGTGCTGGTCATCGACGTGGTCGAGAAGTCGACCGGCGAGTTCTCGGTCGGCGCGGGCTATGCGACCGGCGGCGACAACAAGGGCGTGACCGTCGAGGCCTCGGTTTCCGAGCGCAACTTCCTCGGCCGCGGCCAGCACATCAAGGTATCGGTGGCCGGCGGCAGGACCGCACGTGACTTCCAGTTCTCGTTCACCGAGCCTTACTTCCTCGGACGGCGTATCGCCGCCGGCTTCGACATCTTCCGCCAGACGCGCGTCTACACGAACTACAAGAGCGAGATGATCGGCGGTTCGGTGCGCTTCGGCCTGCCGATCACCGAGACCCTGACGACGCAGCTGGCCTACAACATCTCGCAGGAGAAGTATGGCCTGACGAGTTCGTGCGACGCCAATGGCGACGGCATTCCGGACGTGACCTGCGCGATCGCGCCGGCCATCGTCGCGGGTGTTGCGGCCAGCCCGTGGATCCGTTCTTCGGTGAGCGGTTCGATCCTGTTCAACACGATCGACGACATGAAGAACCCGCACTCGGGCGTGTACGCGCTGTTCACCACCGAGATCGCTGGCCTCGGCGGTGACGCTCGCTTCGCCAAGTTCACCGGTCGCGGCCACCTGTACCACACGCTGTCGGAAGAGATCGATCTGGTCGGCCTCGTGACGGTGGGTGCTGGCCATGTGCAGGGCTTCGGCGGCGCCGGGCTGCGCGTGTTCGACATGTTCCAGAGCACGGATCGCATCATCCGCGGCTTCGAGTATGGCGGCGTAGGCCCCGTCGATGCCACCACCCGCGAAGCGCTGGGCGGCACGACGTACTTCCACGCCACGGCCGAAGCGCAGTTCCCGCTGCCGCTGCTGCCGGAGTCATTCGGTCTGCGCGGTGCGGTGTTCGGCGACGCGGCCAGCGTGTTCGGCAGCAATCTCGCCAACGTGCTGCCGTCCTCGACCGCCTCCTTCATCCGCGCTTCGGCCGGCGTCAGCCTGATCTGGGCCTCGCCATTCGGTCCGCTGCGCGTCGACTATGCCGTGCCGCTGCGCAAGCTGCCGCACGACAAGGTCCAGAACTTCAACTTCGGCATCTCGACCCGGTTCTGACCGGTCGCGGGGAGCGACGACATCTTGACGGCGGGCGTCCCGGAGACAACGGGCCGCCCGCCGTTTTCGTTCGCGACCGATCCCGCTTTGGCAGCAGTCGCGCGATGTCCGCTCCGGCAGTGCTGGCCGGCGTCGCGCTTGCTATCGCCTCGGCCTGTGGTAGGAACGCGCCGGCCGCCCCTTGCCGGGGCTTCCAACAGTTCCAGCAACCACCGCGCGTCGCGTTCCGCTCACGGTGAGCCAAGGTCTCGATGACGGACCCGGTCTTCTTCGCGGCGCCCCGCCGCTACACAGCAGCCGAGATGGCGGATCTGGCAGGCGCGACGCTTGCCGATGCGGCGCTTGCCAGCGTCGAGATCAGCGGCATTGCTTCGGCATCCGACGGCGGTCCCGGCCGACTGGTCTATGTCGAGGATCGGAAGCTTGAGGGCCAGATCGACAGGCTTGTCGCTGCCGCGGTCATCTGCACCCAGCGCGTCGTGCCGGCGGTGCCCAAAGGCATCGCATGCCTTGTCTCGACCCATCCGCAGCAGGCCTTCGTGAAGGTGGCGCGCCATCTCTATCCAGGCAGCATCCTGCCGCCACGATGGACCGGAGAAGCGGGTGTGTCGCCGCGCGCCTTCGTCGCTTCGTCGGCCCGTGTCGAGGACGGGGCGATCGTCGAAGCGGGCGCCAGCATCGGTCCTGACGCGGCGGTGGGGGCAGGCACGATCATCGCGGCGAACGCCGTCGTCGGTGCCGGCTGCCGGATCGGCCGAGACTGCTTCGTGGGTCCCGGCGCTGCGATCCAGTGCGCGCTTGTCGGAAACCGCGTCTTCATTCATGCCGGCGCCACGATCGGGCAGGACGGGTTCGGCTTCATCGGCGGCGCGCGGGGTCCCGAGAGGATCCCGCATATCGGCCGCGTCGTCATCCAGGACGATGTCGAGATCGGCGCCAATTCCACCGTCGATCGGGGAACGATGTCCGACACGGTGATCGGCGAGGGGTCGAAGATCGACAATCTGGTCCAGATCGCCCACAACGTGGTGATCGGCCGCGGCTGCCTTATCGCGGGGCATTGCGGCCTGTCGGGTTCAGTCCGCCTGGGGGACTACGTGCAGCTCGGAGGTCGCGTCGGGATTGCCGACCACGTGAGCGTCGGCGATGGCGCGCAGATCGCGGCGTCGTCCGGCCTCATGCACGACGTGCCGGCGGGTGAAAGATGGGCTGGTTCGCCGGCCAGGCCCGTCCGCGAATTCTTCAGGGAGGTCGCGATGATCCGCAACCTCATGAAAACCAGGTCTGGCAAGCGAGGCGACGATGACTGAGAGCGCACCGGCTGAACTCGGCGTTGCCGATATCGCGGATCTCCTCAAGCTCCTGCCGCACCGCTACCCCTTCCTGCTGGTCGACAAGATCGTCAGGATCGACGCCGACAATGCGGCGGTGGGCATCAAGAACGTCACTTTCAACGAGCCGCATTTCCTCGGTCATTTCCCCGGCCATCCGGTAATGCCGGGCGTCCTCATCATCGAGGCGATGGCGCAGACGGCTGGCGCCATCTGCATCCGCAACGAGCGCGCCGAGCAGGCATCGCTCGTGTATTTCATGACCATCGACAACGCGAAGTTCCGCAAGCCGGTGGTTCCGGGCGACCGGCTGGAGCTGCATGTCCGCAAGCTGAAGCGGCGCGGCAACATCTGGCGCTTCGCCTGCGAGGGCCAGGTCGAGGGCGCGAAAGTGGCCGAGGCCGAAATCTCGGCCATGATGGTCCTGGACGGCGCGGCTTGAGGGCGGACCGGTGAGCTCAGCAGAGATTCATCCGCTGTCGGTCGTCGAGCAGGGCGCCACGATCGGGGACGGCTGCCGGATCGGTCCGTTCTGCCATATCGGGCCTGAAGTCGTCCTCGGCGATGGCGTCACGCTGGTCGGCCACGTGACGATCCTGGGCGCCACCACGATCGGCGCCGGAACGATCGTCCATCCCAACGCGGTGCTGGGCGGCCCCGGCCAGAGCAGCCGCCACAAGGGCGGTCGTGTCACGCTGGAGATCGGCAGCAACTGCACGATCCGCGAGTTCGTCACGATGAACCTCGGGACGGACATGGGGCGCGGCAAGACCGTGGTCGGCAACAACGGCAATTTCCTCGCCTATGCGCATATCGCGCATGATTGCATCGTCGGGGACAACGTCACCTTCGCCAACGGGGCGACGCTTGGCGGGCATTGCGAGGTCGGCAACAAGGTCAACATCGGCGGACTGACGGCCGTACATCAGTTCGTGCGCATCGGCGACCAGGCCTTCATCGGCGGCGCGGGCGGCGTCGTCGGAGACGTCATTCCCTACGCCATCGCTGTCGGCAACCGGGCGAAGCTGCGCGGCCTCAACCTGGTGGGCCTGAAGCGCTCCGGCATGCCGCGCGACCAGATCTTCGCGCTGAGACGCGCCTACAAGGCGATCTTCGACCCGGCGCGACCGGTCGTCGACAATGTCGAGCAGGTCCGGCGGGACTTCGACGGCGTACCTTCCGTCATGGCGGTCGTCGATTTCCTCACCAGCCGCGGCAAGCGGCACCTGGCCACGCCGCTGGTCAGGGGCGTTGCGGTCGTCGACGATGACGAACCCGGCTGATGGGACTGCGCCGACGCGAGGCCGGACGGCCATCGTTGCCGGCGGCGGATCGCTGCCGCTTGAAGTCGCCCGCGCACTGACTGCCGCCGGCGAGGCGCCTTTCATCGCCATCGTGGAAGGGGAGGTCGACACCGGTTCGGCGCTTTACGACCTGGAGCACGAGACCATCGCGCTGGAAGACGTGGCGCGGCTGGCGCCGTTGCTCAAGCGCGCAGGCGCGGAACGTGTCGTTCTCGCCGGCGGAATCGGGCGCCGGCCCGACTGGCGGCGCCTCAAGCCTTCGTTGCCGCTTCTCGCCATAGCCGGTCGCGTTGTTGCCGGGCTGGCGCGCGGCGACAATGCCCTGCTCTCGGCGCTGGTCGGGCACCTCGAGGCAGCCGGCATGCGGGTCGTCGGAGCCCACGACATCGTTCCGGACCTTCTCGCACCTCGCGGTGTGCTCACGCGCCGGAGGCCGACAAAAGCCGAGCTCCTGACGTGCGGAGCCGCCTTTCGCGCCGCCAAGGCGCTGGGCGCGCTCGATATCGGCCAGGGCGCGATCGCCGTCGGCGGACGGGTGATCGCGGTTGAAGGCGTCGAGGGGACAGACGGACTGCTGGAGCGGGTCGCCGGCTATCGTGGCAGGGGCCGGCTGGCAGGTGCGGCCGGTGGCGTGCTGGCGAAGTGCGTGAAGCCCGGCCAGGAGGCGCGTGCGGACCTGCCAACAATCGGGCCCCAGACCGCGGACGGAGCGCATGGGGCGGGCCTGGGCGGCATCGCCGTCGAGGCCGGCTGGACGCTGATCCTGCAGCAACGTGCCTTGATCGAGCGCGCCGATGCACTCGGGCTCTTTGTCATCGGCGTGATCGAAGGCGAATTGCCATGACGAAACCTCTCGTCGTCGCGATCGTCGCCGGCGAGGAGTCCGGCGACCTGCTCGGCGCCGACCTCGTGCAGGCCTTGCGCGCGCAGACGGGCAGGGAGGTGCGACTGGTCGGCCTCGGCGGCCACAATCTGCAGGCACTCGGGCTCTCTTCGCTGTTCAATGCGGGCGACATCGCCCTGATGGGGTTGACCGCGGTGATCCGCGACCTGCCGCGGCTCATTCGGCGTATCGGCCAGACGGCCAAAGCGATCGCGGCCGCGAAGCCCGATGTACTTGTCACGATCGACAGCCCTGATTTCTCGCTTCGGGTGGCGCGAAAAGTCCGCGCAATGGCCCCGTCTGTTCCTATCGTCCATTACGTTTGCCCCAGTGTCTGGGCCTGGCGGTCCGGACGTGCCGCAGCGATGAAACCGCATGTCGATCGCATCCTTTGCCTCCTGCCGTTCGAGCCGGCGGAACTGGTGCGGCTCGGCGGACCTCCGGGGACGTTCGTAGGGCATCGACTGATGGGTGAAGCAGGACTGACCGCCGCGCGCCGGGCGCAGGCCGCCAGGACCGGGGATACACGCGGCCGCAAGACGCTCGTCGTCCTGCCTGGATCGAGACGCGGCGAGGTCAGGTCGCTGGTCGACGTGTTCGGCGGGACCGTCGATGTGCTGAAGGAGCGCGGTCATGACCTGAGACTGATCCTGCCGACCGTGCCGCATGTCGCGGATCTCGTAAGCGAAGCGACCGTCCGATGGTCGACGCGGCCGGAGATCGTCACCGGCCCCGAAGCGCGCTGGGCTGCATTCGGGGAAGCCGACGCGGCGCTGGCCGCGTCGGGTACCGTGACGCTCGAACTGGCGCTTGCCGGGGTGCCGCTGGTGTCATGCTACCGGCTCGACTGGCTGTCACGCCGCATCGCGCCGTTCGTGCTCGAAAGCTGGTCGGCCTCGCTGCCCAACCTGATCGCCGACCGGGTGGTCGTGCCCGAGATCTACCACGAGATGCTGCGTCCGAACATTCTCGCCCGGACGATCGAGCCGCTGCTTACGCCAACCTCGGCGCGGGCCTGGCAGGTTGAAGGCTTCGACGAAATCCGCCGGCGGATGACGACGGCCATGCCCGCCGGGCAGATCGCTGCGGACATCGTGCTCAAAGTCATGGCGCAGAAATGAAAAAGGGCGCCCGAGGCGCCCTTTTCCAATATCTCGCGCTGTGGATCAGCGCTTGGCGATCGCCACGTAGTCGCGCTCCGAGGCGCCTGTATAGAGTTGGCGGGGACGGCCGATCTTCTGATGCGGGTCCTCGATCATTTCCTTCCACTGGGCGATCCAGCCGACCGTGCGGGCGACCGCGAAAAGCACGGTGAACATCGTGGTGGGGAAGCCGAGCGCCTTCAGCGTTATGCCGGAATAGAAGTCGATGTTCGGATAAAGCTTCTTCTCGATGAAGTACTCGTCGGTCAGCGCGATCTTCTCGAGCTCCATCGCCACATCCAGCATCGGATCGTCCTTGATGCCGAGTTCGCCCAGCACCTCATGCGTGGTCTTCTGCATGATCTTGGCGCGCGGATCGTAGTTCTTGTAGACGCGGTGGCCGAAGCCCATCAGGCGGAACGGGTCGTTCTTGTCCTTGGCGCGCGCGATGAACTCCGGAATGCGGTCGACGCTGCCGATCTCGGAGAGCATGTTGAGCGCCGCCTCGTTGGCGCCGCCATGTGCCGGTCCCCAGAGGCAGGCGATGCCGGCCGCAATGCAGGCAAAGGGATTGGCGCCAGACGAGCCTGCAAGGCGCACCGTCGAGGTCGATGCGTTCTGCTCGTGGTCGGCGTGCAGGATGAAGATGCGGTCCATGGCGCGCGCAAGCACCGGGTTGACCTTGTACTCCTCGCAGGGAACCGCGAAGCACATGTAGAGGAAATTGGCCGCGAAGGAGAGCTCGTTCTTCGGGTAAATGAACGGCTGCCCGATGTGGTACTTGTAAGCCATCGCGGCGATGGTCGGCATCTTGGCGATCAGGCGGATCGAGGCCACCATGCGCTGGTGCGGGTCCGAGATGTCGGTGGAGTCGTGATAGAAGGCCGAGAGCGCGCCGACCACGCCGCACATCACCGCCATCGGGTGCGCGTCGCGGCGGAAGCCGGTGAAGAAGCGCGACATCTGCTCATGCACCATGGTGTGGCGCGTCACGCGGTAGTCGAAGTCGTCCTTCTGCGACTTCGTCGGCAGTTCGCCGTAGAGCAGCAGGTAACAGACTTCGAGAAAGTCGCCGTGCTCGGCGAGCTGGTCGATGGGATAGCCGCGGTGCAGCAGCACGCCCTCGTCACCGTCGATGAAGGTGATGCCCGACTCGCAGGACGCCGTGGACGTAAATCCCGGGTCGTAGGTGAAGGCGCCGGTTTCCTTGTAGAGCGCGGCGATGTCGATCACGTCCGGCCCGACGGAGCCTTTTCGGACCTTCAGGTCGATCGATTTACCGCCGAGCTCCAGCTTCGCGTTCGATGCGGCCATCGCAGTCTCCTTCATTCCATCAATTGCCCGAGAAAAACCCGTCCCGAAATCGGCACGTCAAAGGCCGGTCGACCGCCCGAGCGGGCGCGCATGTGCTTTGCTTTCGACTGAGCCCTCAACTGTAATGTTGCACCGCAACAGTTGCATTTCAATGAGCAAATCCGACCCGCATCCCTACTAATCGATTTGGTCGGCGACGCGTCCGAGACTTTCGTCGCGCCCCAGCACGGCGAGCACATCGAACACGCCCGGCGAGGTGGCGCGGCCGGTCAGCGCGGCGCGCAAAGGCTGGGCGACGGCGCCGAGCTTGTGACCAGATTCGGTCGCGAAGGCGCGGATCGCCGCCTCGGCAGCCGCAGCCGTCCAGTCAGCAGCGCCGACGCCCTCGAGCGCCGCCAGGGCACCGCGCAGGATCTCCTTCGCAGGGCCGGCCAGCAAGGCGGCGGCCTTCTCATCCGGCGTGATTGGCCGTGCCGCATGCAGATAGCCCGCGCTGTCGACCAGTTCGACCAGCGTCCTGGCGCGCTCCTTGAGGCCCGGCATCGCTGCAAGCAACCTTGCACGCAGCGGGTCATCGAGCGCTGCGGCGAGCAGCCCGCCATTGGGCAGGTAGGGCAAGGTCGCTATCAGGGTTTGCAGCAGCTCCTCGTCGGGCGTCTGGCGCATGTAGATGCCGTTCAGGGCTTCCAGCTTCTGGAAGTCGAAACGGGCGGCGCCGCGGTTGACATCCTCGATCTCGAACCAGCGGATCATGTCGTCGAGGCTCATCACCTCATCGTCGCCATGGCTCCAGCCGAGCCGCACAAGGTAATTGCGCAGCGCGGCAGGCAGGTAGCCCATCGCCCTGTAGGCATCGACGCCGAGCGCGCCATGGCGCTTGGAGAGCTTTGCGCCGTCGGCGCCGTGGATGAGCGGGATGTGGGCCATGACCGGCACCTCCCAGCCCATGGCCTCATAGATCACGGTCTGGCGCGCGGCGTTGGTCAGATGGTCGTCGCCGCGAATGATGTGGGTGACGCCCATGTCGTGGTCGTCGACAACGACCGCGTGCATGTAGGTCGGATTGCCGTCCGAACGCAGGATGATGAAGTCGTCCAGGTCCTTGTTCGGGAAACGCACGTCGCCCTGGACGCGGTCACGCACGATCGTCTCGCCTGCCTGTGGCGCCTTGATGCGGATCGCGCCTCTTGCGCCCGGAGGCGCCTCGGAGGGGTCTCGGTCGCGCCAACGGCCGTCATAGCGTGGCGGCAAGCCCTTGGCCTTTGCTGCCTCGCGCATCTCGTCCAGCTCGGCCGGTGTGGCGTAGCAGAAATACGCTTTGCCTAGCCTGACCAGCTCATGCGCGACCTCGCGGTGGCGCGGCGCGCGCTCGAACTGCGAGATCGGCTCGCCCTCCCAGTGAAGGCCGAGCCAGGACAGGCCGTCGAGGATCGCCGCGGTGGCGGCCTCGCTCGACCGCTCGCGATCGGTGTCCTCGATTCGCAGCAGCATCGTCCCGCCGGTGTGGCGCGAATAGAGCCAGTTGAACAGCGCGGTCCGGCCGCCGCCAATATGCAGGTACCCCGTCGGCGAGGGGGCGAAACGGGTGACGACGGTCTTCGACATGGCGGCTGTCCGGAGGCTCTGCGGCGCGGGTCCGGTGGGGAAGCGGCGCCCTTGGCAGGGGTGGGCAAATGAACTGGCGCTCATGTAGCATAGGCCCGCAGGCGTGCAAGAGGCGGGGTGGGAGCCGGTCATGAGCGCCAAGGTGGAGCAAGGGGAGACTCACCCGTCGCCGATCGGCGAGCGGGCTTTCTTTGCGTCGCCGTCGCTTCGCCCGGCAGTTCTCCCGACAGCGGAGCTGACTGTCGCGCCAGTGCCTGTTGCGGGACCGACTTACGCACCGAAACCTATCGCCGCAGCCGCGTTCAACACAATCTCGCGGGCTCTGGTCGCGGAGTGGGAACGGGGCACCGCGTTCCTGTTCGCCCCGGTGCTGATGGCGCTCGGCGCGCTGATCCATTTCGCAGCTGCTTCGGAACCCGCGGCAATGCATCTGACGCTTGGCCTCGCTACGCTTTCGATGCTTGCCTTCGCTGCGCGCCGTCGCTTCCTACTTCGACTTGCATTCGTCGCCGTCGTGCTCGTCGTGCTCGGAATGGCCTTCGCCAAGGTGGAGACGTGGCGGGCGTCGACCCCGATGCTCGGCTCGGAGATTTCGACGGTGCTGACCGCACGCGTCGTGCTGATCGAGGAGCAGCCGACAGGTCGCACAAGGCTCACGCTGGACGTTATGGAAACAAGGCGCCCGACGCTGCGCTATGCACCGGAACGGGTCCGTGTTTCAGCCAGGTCCATTCCCGGGGGGCTCGCAGCCGGCGACGTCGTCTCGGGTGTCGTCAGCCTCATGCCGCCAAGCGGGCCGGTGATGCCCGGCAGCTACGACTTCTCCTTCGAAAGCTACTTTGACGGGATCGGCGCTTACGGCTTCTTCCTCAAGGGACCGACGCTGGAGGCGTATCGTCCTGCTCCTGTTGGCCAGCGGTTCCAGGCGTGGGTCGAGAATGCGCGAGCGACGCTCGCCCATCGCATCGAGGCGAGGATAGGCGGACCGGAGGGTGAGATCGCCGCTGCGCTGGTCGCTGGCGTCAGGGCTGGTATCCCTGAGGACGTCAACGAGGCCTTGAGGCGGACGGGCCTGGCGCATGTGCTCTCGATTTCCGGGCTCCACATGGCGCTCGTCGCCGCGACGATCATGGTGACGCTGAGGCTGGGTTTTGCAGCGTTTCCGGGCTTCGCGTCGGCTCACCCGGTCAGGAAATACGCCGCGGTCGTCGCGATTGTCGCGCTGGCGGCCTATTTGTTCATCTCGGGCTCGGCGGTCGCCGCCGAACGCAGCTTCCTTATGATCGCGGTGATGCTGGCGGCGCTGCTTGTGGACCGTTCGGCTCTCACCATGCGAAATCTGGCGATCGCGGCGGTCGTGGTGGTGGCGATCTCGCCGCACGAGGTCGCGGGACCAAGCTTCCAGATGTCGTTCGCCGCGACGGCAGCGCTCATCGGCGCCTATGGCTGGTGGAGCGAACGCCGGCGGGGAATGTCCGCGCCACAGCAGTCACGTGGACCGGTGCGGCAAACCCTTCGTCTCGTGCTTCTCTATGGCGGTGGTCTCGCCGCGACGTCGCTCGTCGCCGGTCTGGCGACAACGCCGTACGGCGCGTTCCATTTCCAGCGCGTCTCGCCTCTCAGTCTCGCCGCGAACCTCGTCGCCATGCCGGTCGTGTCTGCGCTGGTCATGCCATGGGCCGTCGGCGCGATGATCGCCATGCCGTTCGGCCTCGATGGCCCGTTCCTGGACGTAATGGGCTGGGGCCTGTCGCTGATGCTCGGCGTGGCGTCGTGGTTCTCGGAGCGGACTCCTCTCGACGCAGTGGGGACCGTTCCGCCCATCGCCGTCATGGCGGTAACGCTGGCGCTGGTATTCGTCACGCTATGTACCACGGCGTTGCGATGGCTTGCCCTGCCGTTCGCCGTTCTGGCCTTCGGCGCCCATGTGCGAGGCGGCAATCCGACGATCCTCGTGTCGGAAGACGCGCGCCTCGTCGGCGTCGCCGTTGCGGGCGGGCTCGCCGTCAACCGGTCGCGTCCAAACTCATTCACCGTGGAGGCTTGGCAGCGCGCCGTGCCGGCGGAGGCCATCGTGCGGCCGTCGGGCGGTGATGCACAACACGGCGTTCCCGGGCAATTCCTATGCACCGGGAAGGCGTGTGTGGTCGATGCTGCTGACGGGTTGCGGATCGCCTGGGCCAGCACCGCGACCGACGCTCGGGCACTATGCGCTGAATCCGACGTGCTGGTGGTCGATGACGCCACTGCGCACGCCGGCCTGTGCGGCGGCGGGATGGTCGCCGTCATCAACAAACGCGACCTCGCCCTCAAGGGTGCCGCGCTGGTCTCGGTGGAAGATGGAAGGCAGCCCGTCGTGACTTACGCAATCGGCGAGCCGCAGCGTCCATGGCACACGCATCGACGCTTCTCGCGCGCCGCGCGCGGGCTGCCGCCGCGCGAGCGACCAGCCGTGAACCGCTCTAGTAGCGGCGGATCAGTCCGACAAGCCGCCCCTGAACCTTGACCCGGTCCGGTCCGAAGATACGCGTCTCGTAGGCGGGGTTGGCGGCTTCAAGCGCGATCGACGCACCCTTGCGGCGGAAGCGCTTGAGCGTCGCCTCCTCTTCGTCGACCAGAGCCACGATGATGTCGCCGGGATTGGCGGTCGACGCGTTGCGGATGATGACCGTATCGCCATCGAGGATACCTGCCTCGATCATCGAGTCGCCCTTCACCTCCAGCGCATAGTGCTCGCCAGTGGCCAGCATCTCGGGCGGCACGGCAATCGAATGGGTCTTGTTCTGGATTGCGCTGATCGGTACGCCCGCCGCAATGCGTCCCATTACCGGGATCGACACCGCCGCCGAGTCGTCGTCATTGCTCGCCACAGGGGCTTTCGGAGCCGGGGCGGGCCGGCGGCCAAGTCCGCCTTCGATGACGCCGGGTGAAAACTTGCGCTGTCCACCCATGGCGGGCGTCATCGAGTCCGGCAGGCGAACGACTTCCAGAGCGCGGGCACGATTGGGCAGGCGGCGGATGAAGCCGCGCTCCTCGAGCGCCGTGATCAGGCGATGGATGCCGGACTTCGATGCCAGGTCCAGAGCCTCCTTCATCTCGTCGAAGGAGGGCGGGATTCCGCTCTCTTTCAGCCTCTCATGGATGAAGAGAAGGAGTTCGTGTTGCTTGCGTGTGAGCATCTGATCGGGGCCCCGCGGAATCAGATCAAAAACAAAACCAGAACAAACACTATCTGTTCCAGTTGTGTTCCGCAACTGCTTAAACTTTAATGAATGCGTTTGCGCTCCGTTCACCATCACGCCGCAGGTCAGCGGCCCAGCCGGCCCTCGTCTCGAACGTTGGAAAGAGCATGCGTGCAGGGACGCGTTCACGCTTCGGTGAGCGATCGCACGGCAGCCAAAGCCGACTTTGAAGAGAGCCGTGCGCCGCCGCGGGCTCGTCGCCCGGCCGCGCCGGGAGCGCGACTGCCGGACCGCGTCAAAACGACGGTTTCATCAATGGTTTTCTTTAGTTAACCGCGATCGGTTGCCCCCAATAATAGTCTGGATGCGCGCGTTGACCCTAAGGTAGGCCACTCATAGCGTGCGGCTGCTTCGATACGCGGAGCAACAGGGATTCGGGCGACGAGACCGACATCTCTGCGTCCTGCGTATCCATGGCCGCGACTTGAGGGAGACGCATGGCTCAGGAAACGCCAACCACCGGAAATCCGCTCTTCTATCGGAGCATCATCCCGCTCGATCGCGAGAAGCATCGGCTGGCCCGCATGGCGAGGCCTGAGCGTCCTTACGCCTTCGCCGAGCGCACCCAGTTCATTCCAGCAGTCGTCGACGAGTTCGTGGCCGCCTGCCGCGAACTGGCGGTCGTGTTCATGCCCGGCACAGCGCAGCCGAACGCGGTCTTCATCGTCGGCCTCTCGGGTGGCCAGAACATGCTGGTGACGCCGAGCGGCGAGTGGGAAGGCAGCTACGTGCCGGCCTTCGTGCGCCGCTACCCGTTCATCCGCGGCGACGTCGAAGGCAAGGACCCGGTCATCTGCATTGATCCGACCTTCGAGGGTCTGAACGAAAAGGATGGCGAGGCGATCTTCAATGGCGAGGAGCAGACGCCCTACCTTCAGGCGCAGGTCGGTTTCGTGAACGCCTACTTCGAGGCGAGTCGCCGCTCCGACGAGTTCATGGCGACGCTGCAGCGCCTCGAATTGCTGAAGTCGGTGTCGATCGACGTGAAGACGGCAGGCAACGCGGTCGCGCTGCATGGCCTGCTGGCGGTCGACGAGGAGAAGCTGAATGCGCTTCCCGGCAAGGAGTTCGAGAAGATTCGCAAGGCAGGCTGGTTGCCGGCGATCTACGCGCACCTGATCAGCCTCGGTTCGATCTCGCGGCTCAGTGCCAAGCTCGAGACCAAGTGCAAGGGCCTCGACGCATGAGGTCGATCAGTCGACTTGTCCTGCATGCGGCCGCGCTGGCATCCTGCCTGGCGGTCGGTGCCGCGGTTGCCGCCCAGCCGGAGGGCGAGGGCACGGGAGCTTCTTCCGCCGGAAACCTTCCCGGGCAGACGCAAGTAGTCGACCTAACCGGGTTCCGCGCCGCGCAGTTCGGCATGGACGAGGAGCAGGTCCGCAAGGCGATCGTTGCCGATTTCGGCAAGGAAGCAGCCGACCGCGCGACGACGCAGGAAAACCTCGCCGAGAAGACCAAGGTCATCAGCCTGACCGTCAAGGACCTTTTCGAGGGGGCGGGGACTGGCAGCGTCTCCTACGTCTTCGGCTACAAGTCGCAGAAGTTGATCCAGGTCGCGCTGCTGTGGTCGGCGCAGACCGATCCCGAACTGAAGCCCGACACGCTCTTCTCCAGTGCCAACGTGCTGCAGGGATATTTCGTCGGCCAGGGCTACGTGCCCGCCACGGTCGTGACCAACGCCATGATCGGCTCGGGCATCCTGATGTTCCGCGGATCCGACAAGGACGAGAACACCGCGATGCTGCTGCTCCAGGGCGCATTCGTCGGGGAGGGCGACAAGCGCAACCTGACGCCGAACGCACTGCTCCTCTACTACATCGCAGACGCAAAGAATCCGGACGTGTTCCGGATCGAGCCGGGCAAGTTCTAGGGCGGGCCGGGCGGTGAGGGGCGCAACCATGCTGAAGCGGCTGACCGGCAGCCTGCGGCGCAGCGCGGCGCTCGTTCCCATCGCCATGGCGGCCAGCGCGGCGCCCGCGCTGGCGCAGTCGCTCGAAGCAGCCGGCAACGTCATCATCCCCGACGGCCGCACTGCCACGCAACTATCGACCAGCGGCGCAACCACCGAGATCACGACCGGCACACTGGCCGGCGGCAATGCCTACAACTCGTTCTCGCAGTTCAGGGTCGGCGAGAACAACACCGTCAACCTGCACGTGCCGGGTTCGGCGGAGTACCTGATCAACATCGTGCGCGACGGCCCCGTCATGGTCGACGGCACGCTCAATGCATTCAAGCAGGGCCGGATCGACGGCAATGTCGTGTTCTCCGATCCCTACGGCTTCGTCGTCGGCGAGAAGGGCGTGGTCAATGCGGGGTCGCTGACGGTCAACACGCCGACAAAGGAATTCCTCGACCAGGTCATCGATCCGACCGGCCGTATCGACACCGCGCTCGGCGCACGGCTGGTCACCGGCGACGTGCCGCTCTCGCCGGACGGGTCGATCGTGATCCGCGGCAAGGTCAATGCCAAACGGTCAGTGTCGCTGAAGGGCGCCTCGGTTACGGTCGAGGGGCCAGCCAGCCATCAGGAGCAGTTCGAGGCGACGGTCAACACCGGCGGTCGTGCGCAGGGCGCCGGCATCGTCGTCAGGAACGGCAAGATCCAGATCGTCGCGGCCGGCAAGGCCCGCATCGGCGGGACGCTGCGGGCAGGCGGCGGCCGAAAGACGGGCGGCACGATCGAGATCTCGTCCGGCGCCGACCTGACGATCCTGCCGACCGCGCGGATCGAGGCGCTCAGGGCGCGTGAAGCCGAGACGCTGTTCGCGGCCTCGGACGACGTGCGCCGCGCTTCCGGCGGCAGGGTGTCCATCACCTCCGCGGGCAGCCTCGATGTCGCCGGGTCGATCCTCGCCGAAGGGTCGTTGCAGGTCGGTGGCGCCGTCAACCTCGAAGGCACCGGCGTGACCATCGCCGGCGGCGCGCAGGTGTCCGCCACCTCGGTTGCGCTGCCGTCGTCCCGCGAAGCGGCGCTCGAAGGTCCGAAGGTCGCCGTCAGGTCGTCCGGTAACGCGACGGTTTCCGGCTCAATCTCGGCTGACGGCGCCAACGGCGTGTCCGGCGGAACGATCGACGTGCTGGCGGCGGCCGACATCGCGCTAGCGTCGACGGCCAAGCTTTCCGCGAGCGGCGCTGGCGCTGATGCCGACGGCGGCAAGATCATCGTGTTCGCTGACCGCAATCTTTCAGTGGCCGACGGATTCACAGTCAGCGCGAGCGCCGGCGACAACGGCGACGGCGGTTTCGTCGAACTGTCGGCGAAGAAGGTTGTCGAACTGGCGACCATCAATCTGGACATCGACGGCGCAGGCGGCGGTGCCGGCGGTACGCTCTTCCTGGATCCGGAAAACATCATCTTCGATTCCGGCACGAGCACCGCGACGACGACCTACTTCGCGACGCAGAATACCAACGGCAACAACTTCATCGCCAGCGCGTCTGAATCGATCACCATCCGGAACGGTTTCGGGATCGATACCCGCCGTATCGACGGTAACGGCGTCAGTACAGGCAATTCAGGGAATGTGAGCCTGTCGGCGCCGACGATCACCATCCAGAATGGCGGCTTCATCCGCGCCGGCGTCAGTGCCGGTTCGACATTCACCGCCGGCGACGTCGAACTGCGCGCCGAGCAGTGGGACACCAACGACCACTGGGGAACGCCCGGCCAGACGGACAAGTTCGTCTCGACGATCACCGTCAATGGCCAGATCACTGGCCGTACGATCACGCTGAGCGCATTGGCTCAATACGAGGTCGGCAGCCTTCACGCCGGCACGACGTCGACGATCAACATCGGCGGTAACCTGACCGGTACGACGATCAATGTGCTGTCCAAGGCGATCGCCCGCTCGAACCACAACGACGTCGACGTCGAGTTCGGCATTCTCGACGGCGTGATCTCGGCGCTGAACCCGCTCGGCCTGGACGCTGCGTGGATCAGTGCCGACGCGAAGGCGCATTTGAACGTCACCGGCACGGCAAACATCACCGGCGGCTCGGTCAAGCTGGAGAGCCTGGCCATCGGCGAGGCCGTCGACGCCTCGGTAGGGTTCTCGGCCACCAAGCACCTGAGCGTCGCCGTGATCGTCGGCATGGTCAAGGCCGATGCGAAGACCGAGATTGGGCAGGCAGCCCAGATCAGCGTGACCGACAGCCTGGGTGTCAGCGCGGTTACCGATACCCGGCTGAACGTGCTGTCGTCGGTCATCTCCGGCATTCCGTTCGTGTCGTCGGTGACCGGCGCGGCAGGCGTCGGCGCCGTCGCCTATGGCTCGGCGGATGTGGATGCGCAGGCCATCATTCACAGCAACACGACGATCGGCGGCACCGGTTCGGTGACCGTTCTGGCCCGCAGCGACAATTCGTTCTCGGTCAACGCCAAGGTTTATGGCACGGGACAGACCGCAGCCGGTGGTGCGTTGGCGATCAGCGAGGTGAACTCGAACACTGTCGCGCGGCTCGGCGCGAGCGTCGACAATAGGGGTTCCTCATCGCCGAAGGACGTGGTCGTCCAGGCCATATCGAATACCAAGGCGCACGACACGACGGCATCCACCACCGTCGGCACGGCGCTCTTCAGCACGATCACCAACGGGGCTGGTGTCGTCGGCAATTTCCTGGGTGGCGCTACGCCGGACGTCAACGGCATCAGCGCCCTGATATTCTCCAAGTTCATGTCGAGCCCGGCCGCGGCTGCCAGCACCAATCTTGGGGTGAAGGGTGCCGCCGCGCTGTCGCTGGCGCATGGGTCCATCACGGCCGACGCATCGATCGCGGGTGACGGTCCGACGACCACCGTTCCGGTCATCCGCACAAACGGCGACATCAGCGTCATCAGCGACGTCTACAGCGGCAAGGTCGTCAGCAACGCGTCGGCCGGCGTCAACTCCGAGGCCAAGGACCCGACGTCTGCGGTGACGAGTGCCAAGGTCAGTGCTTCAGTCGGCGTCGCGATCTACGACGTGGGTCATTATTCGCGCGCCTATCTCGGGCAGGGAGCCGGTGCCCATGGACGGCACGTCGCCGTCAACGCCCTGACACTCGTTCCAGTCCATCTCTTCCTGACCGACTGGGATAGTGCCGGACAAGTCATCGTCGACGCTCTGAACGCCATCATCGGCAATCCGGCGGTGGTGACCAGCGGCGCCAAGGCGACGTCGGAATCGACAACCCTGTCTCTCGCGGGCTCGTACAATCACTTCAAGATGGGCGTCGATACCATCGCCTGGGTCGGCAGAGGCGCGCAGGTCACGTCGACTGCCGCTGCCGGCCAGTGGCAGGTCGCCAAGCTGGATGCGATCGGGACGCCGACGACCAGCAGCGGCGACATCGTCCACTATTCGCTCCAGACGGCCGTCGACATCCTCGCGCAGACCTCCGTCGAGTCGCTGCATCTGATGGGCAACTGGGGTTTGTCCGGCAACACCAGCCAAGGCAGCGCGGTGGGTGGTTCGGCAGGCGTCGTGATCTACGACATGACCACCGTCGCCGGTATCGCCGACTCCGCCGTCGTGACCGCCGCGTCGACCGTGTCTGTCGACGCTAAATCGAAGAACTTCCTCGTCGCGGTTGCGCCATCGAACGGTTCCGGCGCGAGCGTCGCCGGCTCGGGCCTGGTGAGCGTGGTTCAGGTCGACGACCGCACGCATGCGACGATAAGCAACGCGGCCGACGTCACCGCCGACTTTCTTTCTGTCAACGCCGAGGAGCGGCTGAACGTCTATTCGGGCGCCGGCCAGGTGCAGACCAGCAACGGCACGTCGATCGGCGTCGCCATCGCCATCGTCGACGTGAAGGCGGACACGGCGGCATATATTGGAAGCAACATCGGCGAGGCGGGCAGCAACGTAGACAGCCAGACGGTCGCCAGCGGCAATCAAGGCGAGATCACGGTCAACGATCTCTCCGTGAAGGCATGGACACGAGGCCAGGTGGTGTCTGCCTCGGTCGCAGCGACGCTGTCGCAGCCGGTCGAGACGCCGCCGGCGGGAAATCCCGCCAAGGCTATGCAGATGCTCATGAGCGCGCAGGCCGTTTCGCTCTCGCAGTTCAACCTGACGATCTCGGGCAGTTCCTCGGTCCTGGTTAACGAACTCGCAACGAGGGCATATATCGACGGCGTCGACATCAGCCGCCGGTCCGGCTCTGCCGGCACGACGCTGGTCGAAGCGATCAATTCGCTCAGCGCCTATTCCGTAAGCGGCGCGGCGGCACTGTCGCTTGGCGGCCCCAGGTCCTCCGGCAGCGCCGGCGTGGCCGGCGCGCTGGCGATCGGCGGCAGCGAGAACGCGACCATCGCCTACATTTCCAATGCCAAGCTGACCGATATCCAGAACGTCGTGGTTCAGGGTCTGGCGGGCGGCGGCTATACGGTCTCCGCCGTGGGACTGGCAGCGTCTGCGGGCAACGCCCCGATGCTTTCGCTCGCAGGATCCGTGTCGATCGCGCTGATCGAGGACACCGTCCAGGGCTACATCTCGGCCTCGGAGATCGTCGCGCCAACGACGTCGCCCGGGTCGGTGACGGTGCAAGGCTATCGCCGCACAGAGTTCAGCATAGGCGGCGGCTCGATGGGCGTCGGCGGCAAGGCTGGCGTCGGCATCGGCCTGACCTTCACGACGATCAGGGACGGCTCAGGCGGCTATGCCACATATGCGGGCATCTCCAACTCGATCGTGCGTGGCTATCTCGACGTGAACGTCGTCGCCGCATCGCCGAGCCGCATCTACTCCGGGGCGTCGGCTGCGAGTATCCTGGCGACGGCCGGCTTCTCCGGCGCGATCATCATCAACGATATCGGCGGCACCATCATCGCTGCGATCGACGGCGACCAGGACGGCAAGAAGGTCGTCGCCAGCCGCCATGTGAACGTAAAGTCGGGGACGGCTGACGCCGACGACCTCGACGCCGCGCTCGATGCCGCGACCTCCGGGCAGAATGCCGCCGCCAACGACTATTCGACGGTCAAGTACGAGAATGCCGAGAACGGCGCGGTCACCGAGATCGCAGCCGGCGCTGCGATCGTGTCGCTCGCCGGCAACATAGCGGTCGGCGACAACAATATCGGCGCCAGCGTCATCAACAACTCGATCCACCAGAAGCACATCGCGCGTATCGCCGGTGTCGAGGTCGAGGCGGGCGGCAACGTGACTGTTGCTGCGACCGACACGACCAGCATTCTGGCTATCGGCTACGGCATCGGCGTCGCGACTGGCGGTTTCGCGGGGCAGGCAGCGGTCGTCAACAACCGCGTTGACAGCTCGATCATGGCGGAGGTCGGCAAGACCGGTCGCCGCACCGAGATCGAGGCTGCAAACCTCGTCATGACGGCGCAGGACGCAGTGGTGATACGTGGGTCGGGTACCTCCGCCAGCGTATCCGCCGGTGTGGCCGGCAGCATCGGCATCGCGGTCAATACCGTCGGCATGACCGTCGGCGCGACGATGACCAACGCCGAGGTCGACACCAGCGGCTCCGTGGAGATCAAGGCGAGCTCCAAGGCCGACATCCTGACCGTCGCCATGGGCGTCTCGGCCGGCAGCAGCGGCGCGCTGGCAGGTTCGGCCGCGTCGAGCACGATCAACACCAATGTTCGCGGCCTGATCCTCGCGTCCTCCAACATTGATGCCGAGAACAACGTCATACTCGAAGCCCGCAATTCCGGCCGCATCAGCGTGGTTTCCGGCGCAGTCGGCGTGGGCGCGGCGGGCGTCGGCGGCGGCATCTCGGTCGTCGTCAACCAGGTCGGCGGCGACACCGAAGCCGCAATCAGGAACAGCAGTGTCGATGCCGACGGCGACGGCGCGGACAAGTCCGTCGCGGCCGGCGGGCTGGTGACCGCGCTCGACCCGGACGACGTGACGGGTCGGGTCTTTGCGTCACCCGATTTCACGCAGAAGACCAAGTCTGTCTCAGGCGTAGCCGTAATCGCGTCGTCGACCCAGGCCGTCAGCGGCGTCACGCTGACCGTCGGCTTCGCCGGCGCCGGCCCGGCCGCGGCGATCCTCCCGGTCCTGACGATCGCAGGCGGAAACACGGTCGCCGCGATCGAGTCGTCGAACATCGGCACGAACATCGGAACGTCTTCCGACGTAGTGGTCTCGGCCGCCTCCCACAGCTTCGCCGGCAATCTGGCTGTCGGCGGCTCGGCCAGCGCCACCGCCAATGCGGGCACCGGCGTCAACATCACGACGACGATGAACCGCGGGACGGACGCCCACATCAAGGGCTCGACCATCGGGTCGGTTTCCGCGCCGGCGCGTCCGCGTGCCGTCACCGTCGAGGCTGTCGCGTCGCAGTCCGCGGCCGACATCGCGGTCGGCCTCGCGGTCGGCTTGATGGCTGGCGGTACCGCGTCGGGCATCGTCACGGTGTTCAACGCCAACACGCAGGCCTATGTCGAGGAAGGCGTGATGCGCGCCGGCACGGCACGGGTCGGCGCCGACAGCACGAACGGCTACTTCGCGGCGGCCGGCGCCGGGGCCGGCGGCCTGTTCGGCGGCGTTGCCGGCGCTTTCGTGGTCGGCGTGAGCAAGAACGTCACGAGCGCGCGGATCGGTGCGCCGACCAAGTCAACCGCACTGCATCTCAACGGCGACCTGAACGTCGAGGCCGCCAGCCACAACGCCTTCGCGTCCAGCGCCTACGGCGCTGCCGGCGGCGTCATCGCCTCGCCGGTGGCCGGCATGGCGCTGGTCACGGTCGTGGCCAACCAGACCGAGGCGCTGCTGCGCGACGCGGCGATCAACATCGCGGCCGGCGCGACGATGCCGATCACCGGCGGAACACGGCCGGCCGGAATCTCGCTCAGCGCCTTCGAGGAACTGACCGCCAAGCCATGGACCGGCGGCGGCGCGGTCGCTCTTTTCGGCAGCGGTCTCGGCGCCGCGGCCAACGTCGTGGTGCTGACCAGCAAGGTTCAGGCCGATACCGCCGGTGGCAGCATCAGCGCGCCCGGCGATTTCGACATCTCGGCAAAGACCGAGAAGAGCATCGACGCGCAGACCGTCACCGTGGGCATGGGCCTTGGCGCCGGCATCGGCGCCGCCGTGGCGACCGTCATCGTCGGCGGCGCAACCGCCGGCGATGCGCTGGCCGAACTCAACAAGGACGGTAACGGCACGCTCGCCAACATCAATTCGCTGAGCGCCGCCGCCGCCGACTTTGTGGTCTCGAAGAGCGCGGTCGGTAACTTGCGGGCCCGCGCCACGGCGGCGCTCGGCCTGACGTCGCCGGCCACGGATGCGCAGGTGCAGGCCTGGGCCCGTTCGCTTTATGTCGACCTGCTCGCCTCCGGAGCGGTCGGCGGCGATGGCACGTACACGCCCAACTCGACGCTGTCTGCGGCGGAAGCGTCGCAGGCATCGAACGATTTCCTGGCGCTGACTCAGGCCCGCGCGGGTTACGTGCTCGCCGACGAGCATCTCGTGAGCTATGCCGACAAGGCGCTCTCGACCGTCGACAAGCAGGCCTTCATCGACCTTGTCGAAGCCAACAATTCGTTCGGCATCATGTTCACGCCGACGGCCGCCGCTCTTTCTGCCTATGCGGAAGAGGCGAGGGTGGCGCTGGGACTCACCGGCACGCCAACCCACGCGCAGATCACGACCTACCTGACGAAGCGCTACCAGGGGTTCGTGTCCGAGATTCGCGCCAAGGCCGACGAGGACTACCGCGGCTTGCTGGCGATGGGCGAAATCGAGGCAGGTCGACTGATCCTCGACGATGCGGAGATCGGCAATCTCGCGTCGGGCGTGCTGACGAGCGCGGATTCGACGCTCTTCACGAGGCTTGCCGGCGCCAAGACAAGCGCGGAAGAGTTCGCACTTGCCAATCTCGACGCGATCTACGAGGGCACGAAGACGTATCGCCAGGCGGCGGGCGAGGCGCTCGACAAGGATCTGACAGGCGCTGCGAACGACCAGGCGGTCAACGACTATTGGGGGGCGCGCTACGAAGGCCTGGTTTCGGCGATCAAGAGCTCCGCCGACGATGCCTACCGGACGATGCAGGCCAGCCGCATGGGCGCGGCGACCAACTTCAACGTCGCGCAGGCTGCGTCCAACGCATCGGAAGGCGTCTACGCAGGAATTTCCGGCGGGACGATCGCGGCCCGCGAGATCGGCATCGACGCGATCAGCGCCGTGTCGGTCAAGAACATGGCGACCGGCGTCGGCGCATCGGGCTTTGGCAACGGTGTCGGCGCGGCCGTTGCCTATACGGAGAGCAACGCGACCGTCGAGGCGTACGCGGCCGGCAACATCACCACCGGCGTGCTGGCGCTGAACGCGCTGGCGCGCGACGGGGCCGGCGGCGCCGCCGCGGATACCGACGCCTATGCCGGCGCTGGCGGCCTGATGGCAGGCATCGGTGCTGCCGTGGCGGTCTCCAAAGCCGCCAACAACGTGTCCGTCTCGCTCAACGGCGTGATCAACGGCACGGGCAGCACGAGCACGCTGATCGCCACAGCGGCTGACGCCACGACAGTCGATTCGCGCGCGGTAGGCGCAACGTTCGGCGGCGGCACGGCACTCGGCGCCTCGATCGCGACGTCCATCAAATCGAGCACCGTCGAAGCCGCGGCGGTCGCCGCGACCAGCATGAGCAACTGGGGCACCGTCGGAATCGGCGCCTCCACCAGCGGCGCGGTCTATTCGCAGGCCTCGGCCGGCGCTGGCGGCATCGGCGGCGCGGCCGCGGGCGCGGTGTCGACCTCCGAGAGCACGGAAACGGTCACCGCGTCGGTCGGCAACGGCTCGACCATCTCCGCCGGCAGCGTCGGCGTCACCGCCACCGGTCGGCCGAAGGTGCTGGCCGAATCGATCGGCGTGGTCGTCGCCGGCGGCAGTGCCATGGGCCTTTCCTGGGCCCAGTCGAACTCCGACGCCACGATCACCGCATTCCTCGGGGACGACGTCACCATCATCGGCGGCGGCCTTTCGGTGGCGGCCTCGTCGCTGCTGCCATCAGCGGGCGATACGACCTGGGCGCGCGCCGCCGCCGGCACCGGCGGCATCCTGTTCGGCGCCAATGCCACGGTCGCGAGGGCGCTCAGCTCCAGCCAGGTCAAGGCCTATGCCGGCAACAGGCTGAGGCTGCCCAACGGCGACGTCACGATCAGCTCGGTCAACGACAGCCGCCAGAAGACGGAATCGACCGGAATCGCCGTCGGCTTCATCGGGGTCGGCGCCACGGTTGCCGAGACACGTTCCGATGGCCGCAGCGAAGCGTATCTGTCGGACGACGCCCGCTCCACGGCGGCGCGCACCGGCGTGCTGAACGTTTCGGCGTCGGGCCGCACCCACAACCAGGCCGAAAGCCTGGCGGGTTCGGGCGGCGTCTTCGCCGGCGCGGCGTCGGTCGCCATCACCGAGGACGAAAGCGTGTCGCTTGCGGAAATCCGCACGGGCACCGCCAACTACCGCATCTACACCGGTGGTCTCTCTGTCGAGGCGCGACGCGACTACATCTTCCGCGGCAAGGCCGATGCATTCCAGGCCTCGGCCGTCGGCGCGTCCGGCGCGCGTTCTCAGAACGACATGGATTCCGAGGTCACGGCCAAGGTCGGCTCCGGCGTCGTCATCCACGCGACCGACGACGTCTACATCACCGCGACGACGATGGTGCAGCAGGACGGCGGCGGCGCGCGTGCCGGTTCCGGCGGCATCGTCGGCGCTTCCGCAGCGGAAGCGCTGACCGACATCGAGAACGACAGCACCGTCGATATCGGCGCGAACACCGTCATCAGCCAGAACGGCGACCCGACCACCTTCGATGGCAAGATGGACATCGAGGTGTTCAACCAGCTGATCGGCGGCGACACCGTGTCCGTCGAATCCGGTGGCTACTACGCAGGCGGCGGAGGCAGGTCCGAACTCGACGCCGAGATCAAGAACATCATCAACGTCGGCGCAAACGCGCACCTGTTCAGTGTCGGGACCATCCAGATGGGCACCGCGTCCGTCAGCATGTCGAGCAACAACGCCAACGCCTCGCTGGCGGGCGTGGTGACCGGCGCGGGCGCGACGACGTTTTCGAAGCTCGACGTGACGCAGCAGATCAACCTTGCGAACAACGTGACGCTGGAAGCGTTCGGCAACCTCAGCGTGACTGCGGGCCAGAGCGGCAACGGGTTTTTCGCCAGCCTAGTCAACGCGCTGGCCACGACCGAGGTCTACAACTACGCGCTTATTCCCGTTACGGCCGCCTATCGTGGTGACGCCAAGGCGTTCAACCGCGTGTCGCTGACCATGGGCACGGGCGGCAAGCTGCTCGCCGGTCGCAACATCGAACTCGGCGCCTACAAGGGCTCGGTCCAGGCCATCGGCAAGGGCACCAACCACAATCCCTATCTCGCGATCTTCAACACGACCACATCGGACGACAATCACGAGACCGTCACGTCGGCCAGCGTCGCCCTGAATGGCGTCGTCTACGCCGGCATCAACAACAGCCAGGCGATCACCATCGATGCGAACGGCCAGGTGACGCTCGCCCCGCGCACCTATGGTTTCACGCTGACGCATGTGGCCGCGAACGAGGTCGGCAACACGTTCATCAGCTACAACGACCGCAAGCTCCGCTACAACATCTCGAACACCTTCAATCCCTACGCCGACATCGTCTCGAAGATCATGCTCCTGACGAGCCATGACGAGGCAACCGTCCGCTGGCGCCTGTCCGGCGGGCACGACATGCTCTACGGCACCAATCTCGATGCGGACGCGCAGCGCCAGGTCGAGACCTACGTCCGGCAGATCCAGACGGGCGTCCCCGACCGAAACGTGGTCGGCTCGGTCCAGATCGGCGACATCATGGCGTCCGCCGGCAACGTCACGATCAAGGCCGACACGCTGTCCGGCAACGCGCAGGTCACGGCCAAAGGCGCGCCGCGCATCGACATCACCAACAACAATGGCGGCGACGTCAACCAGGGCGGCGGCTACGTCCTCCTGAACAAGCTGATCCTGACGCCCAACGAAGGCGGCCACGTCACCTTCACGGGGGCGGCCTCGGGCGCGACGGGCATCACGGTCTCGCAGGAAACGACGCCTGCGAAATACGAAATCCTGGTCCGCAGTACCCATCCGGGACGCCTCGACCACCTGGGCAACGTCACCATCCCGCCGGTCACGCCCGACATCTATTTCCTCGACGACGTGTCGAACCTCGGCGGCAGCGTCACGGTCCGCAACGCGATCGGCAACGTGACCATCCTGTCCGCGAATTTCGAGGGCGCGCTGATCGACATACAGGTGCCGCGCGGCAATCTGACGGTCAACATGGGGCCCGGCACCATGTACGACACCAACGCCGCGGTGCCGATCCAGTGGCGTGGCATCCAGTATCGCCCGTCGTCCGCCGCGCAGGCGGTGATGGCGGTCGCAAGCTATTGGGAAAACGCATCAAACTATGCGCATGACGGTGGTGGCTACCTGAACCACAACGCCGAATTCACGGCGCGCACCATCGTACAAAGCTACAACAGCAACGGCCTGTACTCGCATGTCTGGTTCAACCTCTACGACCATGACGTGGACGAGGATTCGATCCCGACGCAGACGGGCGAGAAGCGTTACTGGGACGAGGGGGATTTCCGGGGTCTCGCATACACCGGTGGCGACAGTTCAGGTCCGTTCGGCTGGCTGATCTTCGACGTCATCCAGCGGCAGGGCCTGACCTACACCGCCAACAATGCGACCGTCGGGGCACCCGGCGCTGCCGTCATCGCCGGCGGCTCGATCATCATGACCGCCGCGGTCATCAACGTGAACGGCACGATCCAGAGCGGCACCGCCAACAGCTACTCGGTCAACATCGGCTCGGCGGCGGAATCGATCATCTCGAGCTACCGGGCGAACGGTTCGCTGCGGGCTGCCAATGCCGGCCGCTACATCGAGCTTCCGACCGGCGTGAACGGCCTCGATACGCGCATCCGCGCCTATTACGACGTCAGCAACGACCGGATCGAACTGCAGAACGTGGTGCAAGGCGCGGGCGGGCGCGTCTACCTGAACGGCGGCATCATGTCGACCTCGACGGTGGCTGGCGAAAACCAGGGCCTGATCCGCGTCAACGGCGGCTACGCGACGGCGAACATCACCAACACCACCGGTGTCGAACTCGTCGTCAACACGATCAATACCGGCGTCAGCACGTCGAGCATCGTCGAGATCGTCGACCAGTTCAAATATTTCAACGGCGCGCCGATGCGCACGTGGTACGTCTATGACGTGTCGCAGGCGAACGCGATCAACGTCTATGAGCAGACCAACGGCTCAAGCAATACGGACTACCGCAACGCGACGCTGGTCTGGTCCAGCAACAACCAGACCCAGGTCTACAGGCCTCAGGAAAACCTGCTCTACCGCTGGGTTGAGACGGCGACCGCTGTGCGTGCGATGGCGACGAACCCGCGCGTCATCAGCAACTGGCAGTGGGAATCCACCGCAGCCGACCCCTATACGACGACACGCTCGGTCATCACCGGCTATCAGGCCGAGAACTTCCGCGAGACCGTCAGCGGATCGGTGACGTTCCAGACACTCAGGGACGGCAACGGCAACGTCTGGTGGGTCGACAGTTCCTGGGGCACGGACTTCGAGAACCATTGGACGATGGACGTCGCCACACGGGCGACGATACAGCTCACCAACACGGTGAAGGCGTCCAACCACATCAACGTCCAGTTCGTCGGCGGGTCGAGCGGCCTGGTGTCGGTGACCTCGAACGGCACGGTCAGCGTCAACGGCTCGATCACCAACTACAATGGCACGACGTCGATCGTGGCGACGGGCGCCTATTCTCAGATCCTGACGGGCAGCGAAGGCTTCATCAGCGGCAAGTCCGTGGTGCTGAACGGCGACGGCGGCATCGGCAGCAGCAACAGGCCGGTGGGCATCCAGCTCTACGGCGGGACGCTGACCGCGAATTCATACGACCGCGACATCAACATAGCGGCGCGCGGCAACCTGTCGCTCGTCGGCGTCAAGGTCAACGGCGGCGCGTACGGCAACATCGACCTTTCGGCCACCGGCGACATCACGGCGGCCGCTGCCTACAGCCTCACCAATCCGATTGTCATCGGCCGCAACATCCGCATCGACAGCGCCTCAGGCGCGATAGGCGCACGCTCTTCGGTGAACGGTCAGGGACAGGCCGTGCTCGCCGACATCAACCCGATCGTCATCCAGACGCGGCCGGGCGGCGTGCTCGACTCATCCTCTTCCGGCGGCGCGTATCTCGTGCAGTCGCGCGGCGACCTGCGCGTCGGCCGCATCACGTCCAACGGCTCGGTGTTCATCGGCGCGGCCGGCTCCGACGGACAGCCGGCGAGCATCTTTGGCGGCGCTTCGCGCAACGGCCCCTCGGCCGAGGAGACCGCGCGCCTTCAGGCCGTCTGGACCTCGCTCAACCTGCTCGGCACGGCGACCCGCGACGGAACGTACAACCCCGATGGGACTGTCAATACGGAAGTTTTTGCCGGCAGCGCGGCCGTCCATGGCTACGAGGCGATGGTCACGCGCGCCTATCACGACTACTGGCAGATGCTCAATCTCGCCTTCGCCGACGGCGAAACCTACGACATCTCCGACATCGGCCTGACGGTGCTCCGGGCGCAGATCGTCGCCAACACGGGCGCCGACCCGGCCGATGTGAGCGACGCCGACGTGCAGGCGGAGGCGACCCGCCGCTTCCAGACAGCTAGGTTCTTCCTCGGACTTTCCAGCGACAGTTCGATGGTTGACCTGCCCCAGGACCAGTTGGCGACGCTCGACGCGGCAACAGTCGGCGAGGCGCTGCATGGCAACGCAGCGCTCGCCGTGGCGCTGGCACCCAACGGCTACAATGCCGGCTTCGCGTTCGACCTCGGCCAGACTACCGCGCTTTATGGAAAGCTGACTTCGGGCGCGACCTGGACGCAGGACCAGCTAACATACACGATCAGCGGTGCGGCGACCAATCAGGCGCAGCCTACGCTCGACCGACTGGCCAAGAATATCGATGCCCGCGAGATCATGCTCTACGCGCCGAACGGTTCGATCGGCAGCGTCGGCACGACGCGCGAGTTCGTCTTTACCAGTGCCACCGCGAGTTCGCTCAGTGCCGCCGATCGAGCGGCGATCTCGGCCGCGGGTCCGGGCGATCTGCGCATCACGACCGCGCTGCTGCCGTCCGGCCAGACGGAGTACAGGATCGCGCTCACCGAGCAGGATCTGGTTGTCTCGACCGCGCTCGGCGCGATTTCCGCCAAGGCAAAATCGTCGATCTACCTCGGCAGCCATACCGACCTGAAGCTCGGTGGCGTCGCCGCTAACCTTTTCCCGGGCGGAGCGCTCGCCGGCGCGAACGCCGGTGGCATCCACACCACCCATGGCGGCGTCGTGCGCCTCGAGGCGATCGGCGATCTGGCGGCAGGCGTCGGCGGAAGTACGGCGATCTCGGGCAACATCTCGCGCCTGACGCTGATTTCGGAAAGCGGCAGCATCGGTCATGAGGGCCTGGTGGGCGCCGATCCGTCGCTCAACGTCAACGCATTGCTGGTACAGATCACAGGCGGCGGAACGCTGGATCTGGCCCGCGCGGCGCAGGGCATCTTCCTGCGGCAGACGGCGGGCGACCTGATCCTCGGCAACATCAGCGGCGGTAGCGGCGTCCGCGCCGCGGTTCAACTCGGCGCCAACGGCAGCATCTATGCATTGCCGCAGTTTGCCGGCGACTCGGTGCCGCACATCCTGGGCACCACGCTCGACCTGCGCGCTGGCGGATCCGTCTCCTTCAACGGCACGACGCTGCAGGCACTCAAGGTGGCGATCACCGGCGCCGTGACCGGCCGCGCCGGGAGCGGCAACTTCACGCTCCTGTCGCCGACCGCTGCGCTCATCGTCGGAACCGGGACTGAAGCCCACCAGACGATCTCGGCGACCGGCAACATCGCGCTTGACGCGCAGGGCGGCTCGCTGACCCTCAGCCGGCCGCTGACGGCAGGCGGCGCGCTCTCGCTGTTCGCCAACAGTGCGCTGAACATCGAGGGCACCGTGGAAGCGACTGCCGAGAATGGCGACATCGTGATCGGCGTCGGCTCGCTGTCGATGGGCGCCGGCGCGTCGATCAAGGGACCGGGCCTCATCACGATCACGACGTCGGGCGACGCGATACTCGGCCACATCGAATCGACCCGCAGCGTCGTGGCGAACGCGACGGTCCCGGTCATCAGCGTCGCGGCCGGCCTCGTAGGTTCGGTCGGCACGATCCGCTCCAACGGCGACAGCGGCGCCAACCTCGTTACCGTGGCTGGCGGTGGCCTGAGGCTTCGTGCAGGCAATGCGATCGACGTGACCGTCGATACGAGCTGGCTGACCGCCGAGACGACGGCCGGCAACGTGCGCGTCCGCGCAGTGGCCGGCCTGGTGTCGTCCCTTTTGAAGTCGACCGCCGGGTCGGTTCACGTCAGCGGTTCGGGTTATCTCGACCTGGCGTCGATCGAGGCCGCGACCAGCGCGACGATCGCGTCGACGGGCGGTTCGGTGAGACTGGGTTCGCTGACGGCGGGCGGTCTGGCGACGGTCGAGGCCGACGACGACATCGAGGCTGCGACGGTCGACGCTGGCTCGGCCAGCCTGACGGCGACGACGGGCAAGGTGGATGTTGCGACGCTGACGACCGACACGACGGCGGTGCTGTCGGCCGGGACGACGCTCGACATCGACACGGCGACGATCGGCTCGACCTTCGAGAGCGAAGCGGACGGCGCGACGACGATCGGCAGCCTGACGGCTCTCACGTCGCTCGACGTGACGTCTGGCGGGCTTGTCGACATCACGACGGCTGAGGCCACGAACGGCTTTGCGACGATCGCGTCGACGGGCGGTTCGGTGAGACTGGGTTCGCTGACGGCGGGCGGTCTGGCGACGGTCGAGGCCGACGACGACATCGAGGCTGCGACACTGGCGGTTGGTGCTGACCTTGCCGTCCATGCAGGTACGGGCCGGATCACGGTCGGCACCGCGGAGAGCGGCGGTTCGCAAAACTGGAGCGCGGCCGGCGACATCGCCTTCACGACGCTGCGCGCAACCGGCACCCCGGGTGACGCCGGTGACATTCGCGCCATCTCGACCGCCGGTGCGATCATCGGAAATCCTGCCGGCAACGTCATCGATGCCGCGGGTCTCGTGGATGTGCGCGGCGTGACAGTCGCGTTGGACGAGGCGGTCGCATCCGCTGCGATCGGCGTTCAGGCGGACACGACGGCGACGATACGGCTCGCGACGGCCGGAGAAACCTTGGCGATCGTGGCGGGCGGCAATGTCAGCCTGGACGAAGGTACGGCAACGAGCGGCGCAGCTTCCGTCAGGTCGACGGGCGCGAACGTCAACGTCCGTCGTCTGACGGCAGGCACCGACCTCGCGCTGAGCGCGGCAGGCACGGCCAATGCGGCGACCCTCGCCAGCGGCGGCGCGACGACCGTGGTCGCGTCGACCGTGGTCGTCGACACGGCCACGGCGGTCGGCGACATGACGATCGACGGCACCGCCGGTATCGATGCGACGACGCTGACGGCCGGCGAGCGACTGGCGCTCGTCACCGGCGGCTCGATCGCGCTGGATCGCGGTTCGGCATCGCGCATGGAAGCAGATGCCGCGGGCACATTCTCCGCGCGGGACATTTTCCTCGGCGCGAGGGGTCGCTTTGCCGCCAGCGACATCCGCATCGACCGGCTGACGCATACGGGCGGCCCGTCGGCGCTTACGCTCGACGTCACCGGGGCTGGCGGCGGCTCGGCAGTCAATTTCGCCGCCTTCCTCTCGACGCCGCACGGCGTGGAGTTCGGTGACTACCGCGTCGTCGACTCGACCATCGATACCGACGGAACGCTGGTCTCCATCGCGAGGGGCTACGTCCAGGGCACGATGACCCTGACTACTGCGGTCCGGAAAATCTTCATGAACAACCGCCGCGTCACGCCGGTGCGCGGTAACGACGTGCAGCTCTTCCAGCCAAGCTTCTCGTTCCGCCTCAAGCAGGACGGCTTCCGCACCACGACCAACGCGTTCATCGTCCAGTTCGGCTCGGGTTCGGAAGTCTTCTTCGAGCGCGACGGCGTCCTGTTCGCCGGCATGAGCCTGATGCGCGAACTGGAGACGATGCTGTCCCAGGCGTCGGCGGGCGCGGGCGGGAGTTCATCGCCGGCCGTCTTCTCGAACGGCGAATTGCAGTCCGTGTCGGCCGCCTTCCTGGTCCAGTTCCTGGCGCAGCAGACTCAGGACGCGATGATCGTGCGCGAGGACGACGAAGAGCCTGCGGTCAATGCAAAGCGACCGTGACCTATCGGCAACAGCCACGGAGGTCGGGAGATGCAATAGTCCGGCGCCGCGGCGGTCGGGCGGCGAGGGGCGTTCGCGTAGCATGCGTGTGGCAGTGCGGAACGGGCTGACGTGGCTGGCGGTCGCGGGCGTGGTGTTCGCGAGCCTGCCAGCCTATGGCCAGGGTGTGCCGGACGCCGGCGCCATTCAGGGCCAGAACGATATTTCCCAGGACGACCTGCAGCGGCTGCGGCCGCCGCAGCCCGGCGAGGATGGGGAGGCGGTGACCGGACCGCCCCGCGACGTCCTGCCGGAATTTCCGGCCGGCGGCCTGACATTCACGCTGACCCGCGTCGAATTCACGAAATCGGAATTCCTCTCGGAGACCGAACTCGCGGCTATCGCGGCACCTTTCGTCGGCCGCGCCATCGATTTCTCGCAGATCAGGGCGCTGCTCGCCGCAGTTGACGCGCGCTACGCGGAGATGGGCATCATCACCGCCAGCGCTTCGCTGCCACCGCAGGAGATCGATGGCGGGGTGCTCAAGATCGAGCTGATCGAAGGCCGCGTCGGCAAGGTCAGCATGGAAGGCGCCGGCCGGTCCGCCGACTGGGTTACGTCGCGCGTCAATGTGACGCCCGGCGAGGTCGTCGACATCCGGCGTCTCGGGCCCGACGTCTCGACCCAGAACCGCATCGGCGAGGCGAAGGTCAGGACAATCCTCCAGCCCGGCACCGAATTCGGCCTCACGGACGTCACCCTTTCGGTGACGGAGCCGCCGCGCAACACGCTAGAGATATTTGCCGACAACTTCGGCTCGCCAAGCGTCGGCCGCTACCAGCTCGGCGGCCTGTTCCAGCACTATGGCCTGCTGGGACTCGACGATCGCCTGAAGTTCTATGGCGTCTGGGCGGAAGGCAACCTCGCGGGCAACGTCTCCTATACGTTCGGATTCGCGCCGACCGGCGGCCGGGTCGGCCTCAGCTACACGCATTCCAAGATCCGCGTCATCGACGGGGCGTTCACGGCACTGGACATCAACGGCGAGACACGAGCCGGCGGCATCAGCGTTGCCCAGCCGATCTATGCCGCAGGTCCCTGGCTCGGCCTCTTCAATCTTGGCGGCACGCTGACGCGCTCCATGACACGCGCGGGCGACGTGCCGATTACCGACAACATCACCCGCAAGGGAACCGCCGGCGTCACGGTCAACTACTATGGCGAGCGGCTCGCCTTCTCGATCTCGCCCTACTACGCCTATTCGCACACCGACCTGAAGGTGACGGGCGCCGCGCAGCAGGTGCATTTCTTCGGCGGATCGGCGTCCCTGACGGCGGTCCTGCCGGCCGAACTGCTGCTTCAGGGCACCGGCTCGTGGCAGTACTCGTCGGAGGCGCTCGTGACAGGCGACCAGCTTTTCCAGATTGGCGGCGCCACGACGGTGCGAGGCTATGACTCAGGCGCGGCCGCCGGCGGCAGCGGCTACTATGTCAGCCTCGAGGTCCACAAGGACATGTCGCAGGTGTTGAGCGGCCTCGACCTGTTCACCTTCATCGACCATGGCCAGGTCTTCTCGACCAGTCCCGCGCAGACCACGTTGACCGGCATCGGGGCGGGCTTCTCCTATTCGTTCCTGGACCGTGCCAACCTCGAGGTCACGGTGGCGGCACCTGTCGCCAGGCCATTGCCGGGACAGCCCGAGTTCACCGTCTTCGGGCGGCTGGTCGTCAAGGCGTTCTGAGCGGGCTCAGCGGGTTAGCAGCACTGAGCAGGGATCGCCCGCGGCAGCGGCCGGTGCATGCGGCGGCCGGATCACCAGCGCGGTGGCTGCGGCGAAGCTCCTCAGCATCGACGAATCCTGGATCGACATGGGTGTCACGACAAGCCGGCCGTCGGCCGTCTCCGTGGTCGCCCGCACGTAGTCCTGCCGCTGGTCGTTGGCCAGCATCGCCGCGCCAAGCACGGCGGGGACGATGCGGGTCGGATTTGGGCCGCCTGCAAGCCTGGCCACCAGCGGACGCAGGAACAGGTGCGCGCAGACCAGGCTGGAAACGGGGTTGCCCGGTAAGCCGATGACGCGACGCCCGCCGAGCCGGCCGACCATCAGCGGTTTCCCTGGGCGCATTGCGATCTTCCAGAAGTCGAGGGCCGTGCCTTCCGCTTCCAGCACGGCTTTGACGAGGTCGTGGTCGCCGACCGACGCGCCGCCGACCGTGACGATAATGTCGGCGCCTGCTTCCGATGCCGCGCGAACCTTGGCGGCGATGGCGGCGCGGTCGTCGGGAGCGATGCCAAGGTCGAGCACGCTGGCGCCGTCAGCACGCATCATCGCCGCGATGCCGAGCGTGTTCGATGCGACGATCTGGTCCGGACCGGGCTCCTGCCCTGGCGGCACGAGTTCATCGCCGGTAGCGATGATGGCGACCATCGGACGGCGCACGACTGTAACCTCGGCGTTGTTGCCGGACGCGGCGAGTGCGAGCGCGCCCGGGTCGAGAACGCGCCCCGCATCCACCAAAACGTCGCCGGCGCGGAAGTCGAGGCCGGCACGGCGGATATGGCGGCCGACGGACGTGCCATCGAAGGCTTCGATCTCTCCGTCTTCCAGGGTGTCGACATTCTCCTGGATCAGGATGGCGTCGGCGCCGTCCGGCACTGGTGCTCCCGTGAAGATGCGTACGGCCTGACCGGCGCCCACGGATCCCGTGAACCGCCGGCCGGCGGCTGACTCGCCGACGACCGCCAGTCTGGCGGGCAGGGCGGCGACATCGGCGGCGCGGACGGCGTAGCCGTCCATAGCGGAGGCATCGAATGGCGGCTGCGTCCGGCGCGCGAGCGCCGGCGAAGCGAGGACACGTCCCGCCGCCTCGCCAATTGCGACAGTCTCGGGTCGGAGAGGCGCGGCGCCATCCAGCAGAAGCGCCAGCGCGTCCTCGACCGGAAGCAGAGGCATCGGTCAGGGTCCCTTCGGCGCGGCGTAGTCGCCCGACTTGCCGCCGGTCTTCTCGACCAGCCGGATACCGCCAATCACCATGGCGCGGTCGGCGGCCTTGGCCATGTCGTAGATCGTGAGGCACGCGACAGAAGCCGCCGTCAGTGCCTCCATCTCGACGCCTGTCTTTCCGGTCACGCGCGCCATGGCGGTTACCCGCAGCCCAGGCAGCGCCTCGTCCGGATCGATGTCGACCTGCACCTTGGTGAGCAGCAGCGGGTGGCAGAGCGGGATCAACTCGTGCGCGCGTTTGGCTGCCATGATGCCGGCGATCCGCGCGGTGGCGATCACGTCGCCCTTTTTCGCATTGCCTTCGAGGATCAGCCGCAGCGTTTCCGGCAACATCGTCACGTGGCCTTCGGCGATCGCCGTGCGGACCGTGTCGGTCTTCTCGCCGACATCGACCATGTTGGCTTCGCCGGCGACGCCGATATGGGTGAGGCGCGCGCCGGCCACGGTCAGGCGGCCTTCGCCGCCGTGCCGGTCAGCAGCGTCCGCGTCGCGGCGGCCACGTCGGCCTGCCGCATCAGGCTCTCGCCGACGAGGAACGTGCCGACGCCATGCGTCTCAAGGCGCTGGCAGTCCTGATGGGTGAAGATGCCGCTCTCGCTCACCAGCAGCCGGTCGGAGGGCACCAGCGCGGCCAACTGCCCGGTCGTGTCGAGACTGGTCTCGAAGGTGCGCAGGTTGCGGTTGTTTATGCCGATCAGGCGCGACGACAGGCGCAGGGCACGCTCGGTCTCTGCCTCGTCATGCACCTCGATCAGCGAATCCATGCCGAGTTCCGACGCGGCCTCTTCGAGCCTGTGCGCATCGTCGTCGGACAGGCTCGCCATGATGATCAGGATGGCGTCGGCGCCCCAGGCGCGGGCCTCGTGGACCTGATAGGTGTCGAACATGAAGTCCTTGCGCAGCGCCGGCAGCGACACGGCCGCGCGCGCGGCGGTGAGGAACTCCGGCGCTCCCTGGAAGGAGGGCGTGTCCGTGAGCACCGACAGGCAGGCTGCGCCGCCCGCCGCATAGGCGCTTGCAAGCGACGGCGGATCGAAGTCCGCCCGGATCAGGCCCTTGGACGGGCTCGCCTTCTTGATCTCTGCGATGAGGGCGTAGGCGCCGGTCGCGCGCCGCGCCTCCAGCGCACGCTGGAATCCGCGCGGCGCTCCCGCGTCGGCGGCGCGAGCCTTCAGCTCGGCGAGCGAGACGCGTGACTTCGCGGCGGCAATCTCGTCGCGCTTGTAAGTCTCGATCTTCTTCAGGATATCAGCCATCGGGTCACCCGTTCGAGACGGCGACGAGCCGGTCGAGCACCGTGACGGCCTTGCCGGCGTCGATGGTTTCGGCGGCGAGCCTCACCCCTTGGGCGAGGTCCGCGGCCTTCCCGGCCACGACAAGCCCTGCGCCGGCGTTCATCAGCACGGTGTCGCGATACGCGCCGGCGGCCCCGCCGATCGTCTCGCGCAGCCGAGCCGCGTTGTAAGCGGCGTCGCCGCCCTTCAGGGCCTCGCGCGAATGGCGTGGCAGACCGACGGATTCCGGGGTGATGGTGAAGCTGCGCACAGACCCGCCCGACAATTCCGCGACCATTGTCTCGCCGGTCGGCGTGATCTCGTCGAAGCCGTCGCCGTGGACGACCCAGGCATGGTCTGCGCCCAGCGCCTGCAACGTCTCGGCGACTGGCAGCACCCATTGCGGTGCGAACACGCCGACCATCTGGCGGCGCACCCCTGCCGGGTTCGACAGCGGCCCCAGCAGATTGAAGACGGTTCGCGTACCGAGTTCCACCCGTGTCGGGCCGACATGGCGCATCGCCGGATGGTGTGCCGGCGCGAACATGAAGCCGACGCCCGCCTCCGCAATGCAGCGGGAGATCGCTTCCGGTGGGATGTCGATCTTGACGCCGAGCGCCATCAACACGTCGGCCGCGCCGGTTTGCGAAGAGAGTCCGCGGTTCCCGTGCTTGGCGACCGAAACGCCGGCCCCCGCAAGCACGATCGCCGATGCAGTCGAGATGTTGACGCTGTGGGATCCGTCGCCACCCGTGCCGACGATGTCGACGGCGTCGGCGGGGGCTTCGACCGTCAGCATCTTCTCGCGCATGGTCGCGACGGCGCCGGTGATTTCCTCGACCGTTTCGCCGCGCACCCTCAACGCCATCAGGAATGCGCCGATCTGGCTTGGCGTCGCCTCGCCGGACATGATCACGCCAAAGGCGTCGCGCGCCTCGTCGAAGGACAGCGGCGCGCCGTTCGCGACCTTGGCCAGATGCGGCTTGAGGTCACCCATGGCCGCTCAGAAGGACAGAGCCTGCGCGATCGCCGCGCTGTTCACCTGCACGTCGTACTGGCCCTGAAGCTTGGCGACCAGCTGGTCGAGCAGGTCGTCGGCAATGCCGCGGCCGAAATTGTTGCGCTCGTCCTCGGCGAGGGTGTCGGGCCCGGCGCCCGCCGGCTCGAACAGTTCCGTCACCTTGAACAGGACGAGGCTGTCGTCCTGCGGGGAGCGGAAGAAGCCGACGCCGTTCAGCGCCTTGGCGAAGATCTCGGACACGCCATCGCGGCCGAAGTCGGCGTCGTCGGCCTGGCGCTTGAGGCCGCGCTTCGTCTGTTTCTCGAGCGACAGCTCGGTCGCGACCACGTCCAGCGTCGCGGTGCCGTCGGCAATGCGCTTCTGAAGCTCGGTGGCGCGGTCGCGAATGCGCCTGTTCGTCTCCGCGACCTTCCAGTCGGTGACGACCCGGTCGCGAACCTCGTCGAGCGTCCGCTCGCGCGCCGCCGTGATGCCCTCGACTTCGTAGAAGACGAAGCCGCCGCCGGCCGTGGTCACGGGCGGGTTCTCGATGCCAACCTCCGACTCGAAGATTGCCGCGATCAGCCGCGCCGATTCCGGCAGCGTGTTGATAATGTTGCCGGCTGCGTCGCGGGCGGTCCGGTCGATGGCATCGAGCGTGATGACGTTCAGCTTGAGCTTGGCCGCGGCGTCGCGGAACGGCGTGCCGCTGGCGCGGTCGTCCTCGTAAGCGTCATGCACGTCGAGCAGGATACGATGCGCTTCCGCGATCGCCAGTTCCTTGCGGATCGCGGCGGCGACCTCCTCGTATGGCTTCACGACTTCCGGCGTGATGGCCGTGACACGGATGATGACCGGGCCAAAGGTTCCGTTGATCACTTCGCTCGGCTGGTTCGCGGCAAGGGCGAACGCCGCGTCGGCGATCGCCGGATCTGCGACCTGCGTCTTGGCGAAGGTGCCGAGCAGCACGTCGGCGGGAGTCTTGCCCTCGGCCTTGACGATGTCGTCGAAGGTCGTTCCAGCGCGGATGGATTCGTACGCAGCCTTCGCCTTCTCCTCGCTGGCAAAGATGATCTGCTCGATCGTCCGCGTTTCGGCCGTCGTGTAGCGCGCCTTGTTCTTCTCGTAGTCGGCCTTGACCTGGTCCTCGGCGATCGCGCTCTCGTCGGCGATGTCCTCTGCGTCGAGACGGAAGTAGGCGGCCTTGCGGTATTCCGGTGCCGCGTAGGTGCCCTGGTTCTCCTCGAACCACGTTGAGAGCACGTCAGCCGCGGGCTCCTCGATCGGCTGCACCAGCGTATCGGGCAGGGCGATGTAGTCGACCGTGCGGTCTTCGCCGCGATGCAGCGCAACGCCGGTCAGGAACGAGTCGGGTGCCTTCATGCCGTCCGCCACGGCCTCGACGATCTGCTGGCGGATCGCGACCTGCTGGCGGTTGCGCAGGTAGTCTTCCGGCGTCATGCCGATCTGGCGCAGCACCTGCTCGAAGCGGAAGCGGTCGAACTGGCCATCCGGTCCGGCGAAGGCTGGATCGTTGCGGGTGAGTTCAGCGAGCCGTTCGCGCGAATGGCCAAGGCCCATTTCGCGTGCCTGCTCGTCCAGCACCGCGCCGGCGATCAGCTGGCCCAGCACCTGCTGCTCGATGCCCAGTGCCTTCGCCTGTTCGCGGGTCAGTTGCTGGCCGAACTGCTGCGAGAGCACGGCAAGCTGGCGATCATAGGCCAGGCGATAGTCCAGGATCGATACGCTGGTGCTGCCCGCGGTAATGACGGAATTGCCGCCGATGCCGGTCATGATCTGACCGGAGATGCCCCAGATCGCGAAGCTCAGCACAAGGAGCACGAGCAGCAGCTTGGCTACCCAGGTTCCCGCAGCATTCCTCAGCGATTCAAGCATATCTCGTCAGTCCCGCGGTGCCGGGCACCGTCCCGTTTCGTCTTGTCCGTTCGGTCTGGCACATAGACTTGTTCCGGGCGAGTGTCGATTGCTTTGTGGCCCCATTTTGGTAGGGAAGCCGGCAGCGGCGCCCGCGTTTACCCGAGCCGCGGAAGGACTGGACGAAGCATGACTCCCGCCATCAAACCGCTGGTTGCCGGCAACTGGAAGATGAACGGAACCGGCGCCTCGCTGGCCGAACTCAGGGCGATCGGCGCCGGCTTCATGCATGGGCTGGATGCCGAGACGGACGCGGCGATCTGTCTCCCGGCTACGCTGATCGCCCGCGCTCACGATGTCGTGGCCAGGACGCCTGTCAGGCTGGGCGGTCAGGACTGCCATGCCTCGGCGTCCGGCGCGCATACCGGCGATGTCTCGGCCGAGATGCTGAAGGACGCCGGCGCGCAATACGTGATCGTCGGCCATTCCGAGCGGCGGACGGACCATGGCGAGACGGATGCGACGGTGCGAGCCAAGGCGGAAGCTGCCTGGCGCGCCGGGCTCGTCGCCATCATCTGCGTCGGCGAGACCCGCGCCGAGCGCGATGCCGGCACGACGCTCGACGTGCTGACGCGACAGTTGCAAGGCTCGGTGCCCCCGACGGCCACCCATGCAACGGCCGTCATCGCCTACGAGCCCGTCTGGGCGATCGGCACGGGCCTGACGCCGACGGCGCAGGACGTCGCGGCGGCGCATGCACACATCCGCTCGACGCTCGGCGGCATCGTCGGCGGCGAAGCTGCTAAGACGCGCCTGCTCTATGGCGGCTCGGTCAAGCCGTCCAACGCGCTCGAATTGCTCGCTGTCGAGAATGTCGACGGGGCGCTGGTCGGTGGCGCCAGCCTGAAGGCCGCGGATTTCCTCGGGATCGCCGAAGCCTATCGTTCGCTTTGACGGGTCTGCGGCCTTGCGTGGCCGCCGGTTCTCCCCATATTCGGGCGCGGGCTTGGAAATGCCAGAATTCACGTGTATTCACCGCGCCTTCCGACGGGTGCCCTCCGGCGCCCCGTGGCTCTGATCCGGACCGTTCCATGGAAACAATCCTCATCGTCATTCACCTGATGGTCGTCGTCGCGCTGGTCGGCGTCGTCCTGCTGCAGCGCTCCGAAGGTGGCGGCCTTGGCATCGGCGGCGGATCCGGCTTCATGACGGCGCGCGGCGCGGCCAATGCGCTTACGCGCACGACGGCTATCCTCGCGGCAGTCTTCTTCCTTTCGTCGCTCGGCCTGTCCATCCTTGCCCGCTATGGCGAGCGTCCAATCGACATCCTCAACCAGGCGCCTGCCCAGAGCCAGGGTCAGGGGCAGGGTGGGAGCGGCGTGCTCGACCAGCTGGGTGGCGGCGACAAGCCCGTGGAAACCGCTCCGGCCCAGACCGGCGTGCCGAATTCCCAGTAGCCTCCACTGGCAGCCGGCCGCTGTTGCGGCCGCAGGCTGCCACAATGTTGTTGTCGCATTGCAACAATGCGCCGCAAACGACCTGCCGAGGTCGATCACAATGTCGCGCAGGGTGACCATTGCCCTTGAGGCAGTTCCGGGGCTTCGGTTATAGGGCAAGGGCGGCGGCGGGACCGGGAAGGGCTAGGTTCTTGTCGTCAATGCGGCAACCGGCATATTCCAGGTAACAAGATGCTCTCACGATTCCTCTCCACGATAGCGGTCGGCGCGGCAGTTCTGATCGCCCCCGCTGCCTATGCTGAACCGACCAGCCCGGTGACCACTGCCTCGGTCGCGCCGGCCGACAATCCGGCCAAGCCGGTGGTCAAGAAGAAGACCAAGAAGAAGGTTTCGCAGAAAAAGCCGGCCCCGGTCGTCGAAGAGAAGCCGAAGGGCCTTTTCGCGTCGCTGTTCGGCGGGACCAAGCCCGAACCCGAAACCAAGCCGATGACCAAGGCCGAGAAGGCCAAGGCCGCCAAGGAGAAGGCGGCGCGGGCGAAGGCCGAAAAGGCCGAGCGTGCGGCTGCCGACAAGGCCGCCAGGGAAGCAAAGCTGGCCGCCGAGCGCGCCCGCGAGGAAAAGCAGCGGGCGATCGAGGAAGCGGAGCTTACCCGCGTTCGCACGCTTGCTTCCGCGGCGAAGAGCAACAGCGGCGAGCTGCGCAGCGAAAACCAGGAGCCGAAGGGCTTCTTCGATGCCGTTTTCGGTGGGCCTGCGCAGATGCTGCCCGAAACCAAGGCGCTCGACGCGGCGCTGACGATCAAGGACCAGAAGAAGAAGTTCAAGGTCAAGTCTGACTTTCTCCCGCAGACCGTGGCTTTCGACGGCTACAAGCGCGGCCAGATCGTCATCGATACCGAGTCGCGCTACCTCTACCTGATCGAGTCCGGCTCGACGGCGCGCCGCTATGCCATCGCGGTCGGCCGTGACGGACTGCAGTTCAAGGGCAAGGTCAGCGTCGGCGACAAGCAGGAGTGGCCGCGCTGGACGCCGACGAAGGAGATGCAGCAGCGCGACCCGGCCAAGTACGGTCAGTACAAGGACGGCATGGATGGCGGCACCGACAATCCGCTCGGCGCGCGTGCGATCTATCTCTATCAGGGCAAGTCGGACACGCACCTGCGAATCCACGGCACCAACCAGCCGGAGACGATCGGAACCAGCGCTTCCAATGGCTGTTTCCGGATGGTCAACGAGCACGTCATCGACCTCTACGGTCGCGTGAAGAAAGGCACGGAAGTCATCGTCATGTAACGATGATCTTCCCTCCAATCGCTCAAGGGGCCGGCATCGCGCCGGCCTTTTGCGTTTGAGGCGTCCGCGGTGCGGGTTTCCATGCACCGGCGGCTGGTCTACGCACGGCTTTCGGCCCAGGGGGCCGACTCATCGCCGCCCTGCGCTCGGTTGGGCAGCAATCGGAGACGCCCATGGCCGCCGTGAAGCCTCGCATTCTCGTCCTCTACGGCGGGCGCTCGTCGGAGCATGACGTCTCGATCATGTCGGCCACCAACGTGATGCGGGCACTCGACCCGGCGAAGTTCGAAGCCGTGCCGGTGTTCGTTGCGCGCGACGGGCGCTGGCTGGCCGGCAGTTTCGAGGACGGGACGCTATCTTGCCCGATCGAAGGCGACGAACTCTGCCTCGTGCCGGGCGGGCAGGGGCGCCTGCTGTCGGTCGCGGCTGACGGTTCCCCCAGGTCGCTGGCGCCGGTCGCTGCGCTTTTCCCTGTCCTGCACGGACTCCATGGCGAGGACGGCTCGGTTCAGGGTCTGGCGGCGGTTGCGCGCGTACCACTCGTCGGATGCGGCATCCTCGGTTCGGCAACGGCGCTGGACAAGGACATCGCGAAGCGACTTCTCAACGAGGCGGGTGTGCCGACGGCCCGCGGCGTGACTATCCATGCCGGCGCGGCGCCGCCCATGGCCGAATTGGAAGGGACGCTCGGCCTGCCGATCTTCGTGAAGCCCTGCCGTCAGGGATCCTCGGTCGGCGTCAGTAAGGTCGCGGACCAGACAGCGTACGCGGCGGCGCTCGCGGAAGGCTTTCGCCACGACGCCAAGTTGCTGGCGGAGGAATTCATCGCGGGGCGGGAAATCGAATGCGCCGTGCTCGAGCAGCCGGACGGGACCCTGTTCGTGTCGCGCACCGGCGAGATCGCCCCGGCCGCTGCCCACCGGTTCTACACATACGACGCGAAATACGTCGACGCGGACGGCGCGGCGATCAAGGTGCCTTCCGACCTGCCGAAGGATGTGGAGGAGCAGATACGCGGAATGGCCGCCAGGGCTTTCCGCGCGCTCGGCTGCGACGGCATGGCGCGCGTCGACTTCTTCGTCACCAGGGACATGCGCTTCGTGGTGAACGAAATCAACACGATCCCAGGCTTCACCGACATCAGCATGTATCCAAAGGCCATGGAGGCCAGCGGTGTCGGCTATTCCGAACTTGTCGAGCGGCTGATCGCGCACGGCCTGGCGCGCGGCGCCGCCTGACAGTCTTGCAACCGCGACTGGTGAAAACGTCAGCCCCTCCGCTTTTCCTCTGGCGGAATCAGCGACCCGGCGCTAAGCACCGACTCCCATGGCGCGATATGTATTCATTACCGGCGGCGTGGTTTCCTCCCTTGGAAAAGGCATAGCGGCGGCAGCCCTCGGGGCTTTGCTGCAGGCGCGCGGCTACCGCTGCCGCATCCGCAAGCTCGATCCCTACCTCAACGTCGATCCGGGCACGATGAGCCCGTACCAGCATGGCGAGGTATTCGTCACCGACGACGGCGCTGAGACGGATCTCGATCTCGGCCACTACGAGCGCTTCACGGGCCGCTCGGCAAACCAGTCGGACAACATCACGACCGGCCGTGTGTACAAGAACATCATCGATCGCGAGCGTCGTGGCGACTATCTGGGCGCAACCGTTCAGGTCATTCCGCACGTAACCGACGAGATCAAGAATTTCATCCTCGAGGGTAACGAGGAGTACGATTTCGTCATCTGCGAAATCGGCGGCACGGTTGGCGACATCGAGGCCATGCCGTTCCTGGAAACGATCCGTCAGGTCGGCAACCAGTTGCCGCGCGGTGGCGCGGTATACATCCACCTGACACTGATGCCATGGATCCCGGCGGCCGGCGAACTCAAGACAAAGCCGACCCAGCACTCGGTCAAGGAACTGCGTTCGATCGGCATCGCACCGGACATTCTCCTGGTGCGCGCCGACCGGCACATCCCGAAGGAGGAGCGGCGCAAGCTGTCGCTGTTCTGCAACGTGCGTGAGAGCGCGGTGATTCAGGCGTTGGATGTGGCACACATCTATGACGTGCCGATCGCTTATCACAAGGAAGGGCTGGACGGAGAAGTGCTTGCCGCCTTCGGCATCGACCCGGCGCCGAAGCCGCGCATGGAGCGCTGGCAGGAAGTTTCAAACCGCATCCACAACCCCGAAGGCGAGGTCACGATTGCGGTTGTCGGCAAGTACACGGGACTCAAGGACGCCTACAAGTCGCTGATCGAGGCGCTGTCGCATGGCGGCATGGCGAACCGCGTGAAGGTCAAGCTCGAATGGATCGAGAGCGAGATCTTCGAGAATAAGGACCCGGCTCCCTGGCTGGAGAAGGTCCATGGCATCCTGGTTCCGGGTGGCTTCGGCGAGCGCGGCTCCGAGGGCAAGATCCTGGCTGCGAAGTTCGCGCGCGAGCGCAAGGTGCCGTATTTCGGCATCTGCTTCGGCATGCAGATGGCCTGCATCGAGGCGGCACGATCACTCGCCGGCATCGAAGGCGCCTCGTCGACCGAGTTTGGTCCTGCGAAGGAGCCCGTGGTCGGCCTAATGACCGAGTGGCTCAAGGGCAACATGCTGGAGAAGCGCAAGGAGACGGGCGATCTTGGCGGCACCATGCGGCTCGGCGCCTACGACGCGCGCCTCGCGCCCGGCTCGAAGATCGCAGAGGTCTACGGCGACACTCAGATTTCCGAGCGCCACCGCCACCGCTACGAGGTCAACATCGACTACAAGGAGCGGCTGGAAGAGTGCGGGCTGGTCTTTGCCGGCATGTCTCCCGACGGCGTGCTGCCGGAGACGGTCGAGTATCCGGACCACCCGTGGTTCATCGGCGTTCAGTATCATCCGGAACTGAAGAGCCGGCCGTTCGAGCCGCACCCGCTGTTTGCGAGCTTCATCGAGGCGGCCGTGGAGCAGAGCCGGCTGGTCTGAACCCGGGCGAACCGTACGGGCCGGCGACCTCAGACGTGTCGTCGGCTAGCGAACGCTAGCAATCATACTTGTAGTTGAACACGAGGCGGTCGGTCGTGAAGCGCCCGGTCTCATTGCATTGGTCGTAGACTTCTCGGGTCCCCGAGACTGTGACCTTTGTCTGGTTGTTCGTTACCGACCCCTCGACCCAGTATTCCAGGGGATCGGCGGGGCAATACTTCGAGTAGACCCGCGCAGTGCCCTCGTAGCGGTTGCCCGATATGCGACCGTCGAAAAGGAGGGTTCCGCGCCTGACGCCTGCAGGTGCCAGTTCCGGCTTCGGGTGCTCGTAGTAGAAGGCGCGCTGGCTGCCGTTGGCCTTGAGGCGCATGATCGACCCGTTGTGGTCCCAGCACGAGTCGGCAAGTGCTGTACCGGAGAAGCCGACAGACACCGCCGCGGCGAGAACGAAGACTTTGTTCAGCAAGGCATCCTCCCGTTTGTCGATAGATCACTGCACCAGTCGCTGAAGCGCCATAGGTCGGTCGCCCGACCGGAAACTTACTTCCATTCGCTCCGATACCGGCCGGTGTACTGGTAGGTTTCCTGATCGCAGTTGCCTTTCAGGTGCATCTTCAAGTCGTTTGGTCCGTCGTTGTTGAAGACCATCTGGCACCGCGTAAATTGCGTGCCGTCCGAATTCCCGCCGTCATAGTCGATGACGACGCTGGCGGCTCCGACAGGAACATTTGAAAATCCGGAGCCTTCGCCGCCGTAGAATCCCGGCCGCTGGACGTGCTCGAAGAACACGAACGACTGTGTGTCGTTGTTTTCATTCGACCCGTCGCTGATCATTCCCCAATTTGTCGACACTACAAATGCATCGACCTTTTCATGTTTGTAGATGACAACCCCGGCATCGGCGTGGGCAAGCGTGGCGTTCATCAGCAATCCAAGACCGCCAACCGCCGTTGCTGCTCTGATACGAAGATGCATGCCGGCTCTCCATGTGGCGCTTGTTGGATCATGTGGTAAGTTGTTTGAGGTTGCAACCTCTCGTTGGCTTTTCTGTGTCCGAGCGCAACGCAGCTGCGAGTATCCGCAAGCATCGAGCTGTCACATACTTGGTTAGGCACTCTGGTCGGCGTGTCGCCGAGCACGATCGCCGCGCAGGATCACCATAGTGTGGTACGCAGATCGACGCGGGCGCTTGCGGCGCAACCTCGCGCCAGGCGGCGCGGCGCACGTCGCCACTGAACGGGCTTGCCGATACAACGTCGTTGCGTTGGGTATCTCGTTGCTGGCCGCTTCAGGCTCAAGGCCTTGGACAAGCTGGCTCCCCGGGCAAGATTCGAACTTGCGACCAACCGGTTAACAGCCGGTTGCTCTACCGCTGAGCTACCGGGGAACAGTGCGCTCTGCAAACGTGGCGGGCCTATAGCAGACTGTTTTTGGCTTTGCAAAGTGCGCCGGGCGGCGTTGCGGGAGAAAAAATGCCGCGCCCCGCTCGCTTTCTCCGGCCAGCCGCATCATATGGCGGCGACGCGCCGGCCCCGCCGCGGCCGAACGACCGGAGAACCATGAGCGTAGAGCCAGAATCGCCCGAGCCGCCACCGCGCCGAATCCATCTCTTCGGCCGCGAACTCCAGTTGCCGCGCTCGCGTGCGCTGCGCGTCGCGCTCGGTTCGATACTCATCTTGTTCGGCATCTTCGGTTTCCTGCCGGTGCTGGGCTTCTGGATGATTCCCCTCGGTCTCCTGGTGCTGTCCCACGACCTTGCCTTCGCCCGCCGCTGGCGCCGGCGCCTCGCTGTCTGGTGGGAGCGGCGTCGCAAGCCCAAGAACTGATGGGGAAGGAGTACGCGGCCGGCATTTTCGCCAGCGCCGCTTGTCGCCTCTGACACCCTCTGTTAACAGAGCCGCACGTAGAACGCCGGCTGGCGGGGCCTCGTGGCGGAGTGGTTACGCAGAGGACTGCAAATCCTTGCACCCCGGTTCGATTCCGGGCGAGGCCTCCAAGCCGCCGGCCTGACACGAAGCGTTCTGCGGCAGAGCCAATGCCCGGCAACGGAACGCACAGATGACCCCTGATTTCTCCCGGCAACGCGCAAAGATGGTCGACGGGCAGCTCCGCACGACCGACGTGACGGATCCCGCCGTGCTGGACGCGATGGGTTCGGTGTCGCGCGAGCTTTTCGTCGGGCCGACGAAGCGCAAGCTCGCCTATATCGACGAGGACCTCGAGGTCGCGGTCGCCGGAGCATCGCGGCGCTTCATCATGGAGCCGTCGCCCTTCGCCAAGCTCGTCCAGCTCGCAGAAGTGCGGCCAGGCGATTTCGTGCTCGATGTCGGTTCAGCAACCGGTTATTCGGCCGCCGTCCTGTCGCGGATCGCCGGGTCGGTGATCGCGCTGGAGAGCGACACCGCGCTTGCCGCCGCCGCGACGACGGCGCTCAGCGATGGCGGCTACGACAATGTCGCGGTCGTCGAGGGACCGCTCGCCGCCGGGCATGGCGCCGAGGCACCCTATGACGTGATCATCATCGAGGGCGCCGTCGACGCGGTGCCGGATGCCTTGTTCGCGCAGCTCAAGGAAGGCGGCCGGCTGGTTGTCGTCGAGGGCCATGGCAATGCCGGCGTGGCGCGGGCTTACCTTAAGTCAGCGGGCGTCGTTGCCGGCCGTCGCGGCTTCAATGCGGCAGTAAAGCCACTCCCCGGCTTCGAAAAGTCTGCAGCCTTCCAATTCTGACGCATTGGCGCTTGCGTCGAGGCCTTCGACCAACCATGTTGGCCGAGGGTTGGCGGACAATGCCGGCGCGGGATGCTTTTGTTTGGCAGCCTGACCGGACGGGGGCGTAGCAGAGACCGGCCAGGAACCTGGGATTTTCGCAGGATCCGGAGCCGGCGTCCCGGGTTTATTGAGGGTTGGGTCTTGCGAGTCGTTCGTAAAAGTCTGGGCGTTGCGTTGCTCGTTTCGGCGCTGGGGCTCCCGTGGCACCAGGCGCTGGCGGCGGAGACCATCTCCGGCGCACTGGCGAAAGCCTACAACAACAATTCGTCCCTGAATTCGGCCCGTGCCGGCGTCCGCGTCACGGACGAGAACGTACCGATCGCCAAGTCTGGCATGCGGCCGGTGATCGGCGCGACCGGGACGGTAAGCTACGCGGCGCAGGGCAGTTCGCGAATCACCACCGGCTCTTTCGGTGTGGAAATCTCGCAGCGCCTTTTCGACGGTTTCCAGACCCGCAACAACGTGCGCGCCGCCGAGGCGCAGGTACGCGCATCCAACGAGAGCCTGCGCAACACCGAGCAGAACACGCTGTTCGATGCCGCGTCTGCCTTCATGGACGTCATCCGCGATCGCCAGATCGCGGCGCTGCGCGAACGCAACCTCCAGTTCCTCGTGGAACAGGTGCGGGCCGCACGCTCGCGTTTCGAGGTGGGCGAGGGTACCCGCACCGACGTTGCGCAGGCGGAAGCGAGTCGTGCTGCGGCCGTTGCGCAACTGGCTGCCGCGCGCGCGACCGCGCTCGCCAGCGCGGCCATCTATCGCCGCGTCGTCGGCGAGAATCCCGGCCAGTTGAAAATGCCTGGGCCGGCGAAGGGCATGCCGAAGTCGGTCGACGACGCATTCGCGCTGGGCGCCCGCGAGCATCCGGCCGTTCTTGCCACCGAGCATCTCGTCGATGCCGCCGCCTTCTCGGTGAAGTCGTCGGAAGGCGCCCTGCTGCCGCAGATCTCGGCGTCGGCCGGCGTGTCGCATACCGAGCGCTACACGGCGCTGCCGGGCGTCGGCGGCTCCAACACGTCGACCCCGTCCGGCTCGATCGGCGCCACGCTGACCATCCCGATCTACCAGGGTGGCCGCGAGGCGGCGACGGTCCGCCAGAAGAAGGAATCGCTCGGACAGGCGCGTATCGAGGTCGACGTCAGTCGCGACCAGGTGCGGGCCGCCATCGCTTCCGCGTGGGCGCAGTTCGTGGCATCCGCAGAGGCCGTCAGCGCAAACCGCGAAGTGGTTTCGGCAGCGCAACTCGCGCTGAACGGCGTGTCGGAAGAGCGCAATGTCGGCCAGCGCACCACGCTGGACGTCCTGAACGCGCAGGCCGACGTGATCGTCGCGCAGATCAACCTGGCCAGCGCCGAGCGCGACGTCGTCGTCGCCAGCTACGCGATCCTGTCGGCGACCGGCCGGCTCAGCGCCCGCAAGCTCGGCCTGAACGTGGCCGAATACCTGCCCGAGGAGCACTACAACGCGGTCAAGGACAAGTGGCACGGCCTCAGGACGCCGGACGGCCGCTGATCCTCCTGTGCGAAAGCCCATTCCTGCCGGGAAGGGGGATTCATTCCGCCGTGAGCCTCCGCTACGCTAACGCTTGATTCGGAAGCCTATTCGCGGCTCCGACGTACCGGGTGCATGGCGGCGGAATGACGATGGCACAGGCGACTAGCGCGCAGCGCGAACCTTCGATGGAAGAGATCCTGGCTTCGATCCGCCGGATCATCGAAGACAGCGATACCGGCAAGAAGCCGGGCGAGCAGGTCGCCAACGAACCCGCGCCGACCGCCGCGTCCCGCATCGAAGCGTCGGTGATCGAGGTCGACGCGTTCCGCACGGAATTGCGCGGACGTAGCGAAGCGCCTGTCGTCGCCGAGCCGGTCGCCGCCGAACCAGTTCCTGCCGCGCCGCGAAAGCCGATGACGCTCGCCGAAGTCCAGGCCGAGATCATGCGTTCCTCGCCGGTTCCGGCGCCGCCGCAGGAGCCTGCGGTGGAAGCACCCCCGCCTCCGGCGGTGGAAATCGACGAACCGCCTGCGCTGGTTGCCAGAGAAGAGGATCGCACGCCTGCCGAACCGCTGGTGACGCGCGCGCCTTCCGCCGAGACGTTTGCGAGCCTTGGCACCGCGGTCATTCCGCCCGCACCGAAGTCGGCTGCACCGATTGCTCCGATGGTGACGATCGATGCCGATGAGCCGAGGCCGGCGGCGCCGGAACCTAGGCCTTCTCGCGATGCCGCGCCGCGCTCCAGCATCCTGTCCGAAAAGGCCGGAAAGCAGATCGCCGCTGCCTTCGGTGAACTCTCGGAGGTCTTCGCCGAGAGCCGCAAGAAGAGCTTCGACGACATGGCCGAGCAGATGCTCCGGCCGATGCTGCAGGAATGGCTCGACAACAACCTTCCGACACTGGTCGAGCGGCTGGTGCGCGAAGAGATCGAGCGCGTCGCCCGCGGCGGCTGAGGCAACGCTTGCGTTTGCCGGCCCGGGATCGCTTCGGCGGCTCCGCGCCCCGTGGTTGACTAAGCCCGACCGTTCCGATTTACACCGGCGCGACCGAAAAGCCGGTGCGGACGGACGTTTCCATGCTTGAAAAGACCTACGACGCGAAGAACGTCGAACCCAAGATCGCCAGGCGCTGGGCGGACGCTGACGCCTTTGCAGCCGGTGCCGGCGCGACCGACGGGGCGGAGCCGTTCACGATCGTCATCCCGCCGCCGAACGTCACCGGTTCGCTCCACATGGGGCACGCGCTCAACAACACGCTGCAGGACATCATGATCCGCTTCGAGCGGATGCGCGGCAGGAACGTCCTTTGGCAGCCCGGTATGGACCATGCGGGCATTGCCACGCAGATGGTGGTCGAGCGGCAGCTGATGGAGAAGCAGATCCATCGCCGCGACCTCGGCCGCGATGACTTCATCGCCCGCGTCTGGAACTGGAAAGACGAGTCCGGCGGCATGATCGTCAATCAGCTGAAGCGCCTCGGCGCTTCCTGCGACTGGTCGCGCGAGCGCTTCACCATGGACGAGGGCCTGTCGGCCGCGGTCATCGAGGTTTTCGTCACGCTCTACAAGCAGGGGCTGATCTACAAGGACAAGCGGCTGGTCAACTGGGATCCGAAGCTGCTCACGGCCATCTCCGATCTGGAGGTCGAGCAGCAGGAACTCAACGGCAATCTCTGGCACTTCCGCTACCCGGTTGAGGGTGCGACGTACGATCCGGAGAATCCGGCGACCTACATCACGGTGGCGACGACGCGTCCCGAGACGATGCTGGGCGATACCGGCGTGGCGGTGCATCCCGACGACGAACGCTTCAGGGCGCTGGTTGGCAGGAACGTGGTCCTGCCGATTGTCGGGCGTTCGATTCGAGTCGTGGCAGACGAGTATTCCGATCCCGAGAAGGGTACAGGTGCCGTCAAGATCACGCCGGCCCACGACTTCAACGACTTCGAGGTCGGCAAGCGGCACGGGCTCAAGGCGATCAACATCCTCACCACCGAAGCGCGCGTGACTCTGAACGAGAACGAGGACTTCCTGGAAGGCCTCGACGTCTCGCCGCTGCGGCAGGGCCTGTTCGACCAGTTGCACGGGCTCGACCGCTTCGAGGCGCGCAAGCTGGTCGTGAAGATGATGGAGGAGGGCGGGTTCCTCGCCAAAATCGAGCTGCATCGACACGTCGTGCCGCATGGCGACCGCGGCGGAGTGCCGATCGAGCCGTTCCTGACCGACCAGTGGTACGTCAATGCTGCCGAACTGGCGAAGCCGGCCATCGCATCGGTGCGTGCCGGTCGCACCAAGTTCGTGCCGAAGACGTGGGAAAAGACCTATTTCGACTGGATGGAGAACATCCAGCCGTGGTGCGTGTCGCGTCAGCTGTGGTGGGGCCATCAGATTCCGGCGTGGTATGGGCCTGACGGCGCGGTCTTCGTCGAAAAGACCGAGGAGGCGGCGCTGCACGCCGCCATCCAGCACTACCTGTCGCACGAAGGGCCGATGAAGGCGCTGGTCGAGAACCTGCTGGAGGAAGGCAAGCCCGGCGAGATCCTGACCCGCGACGAGGACGTGCTCGACACGTGGTTCAGTTCGGCGCTGTGGCCGTTCTCGACGCTCGGATGGCCGGACAAGACGCCGGAACTCGCGACCTACTACCCGACATCGGTGCTGGTGACCGGCTTCGACATCATCTTCTTCTGGGTCGCCCGCATGATGATGATGGGCCTGCACTTCACCGGTGAAGAGCCGTTCCACACCGTCTACGTCCACGCGCTGGTCCGCGACAAGAACGGCGCGAAGATGTCGAAGTCGAAGGGCAACGTCATCGACCCGCTCGAACTCATCGACGAGTACGGCGCGGACGCGCTGCGACTGACGCTTGCGATCATGGCGGCGCAGGGCAGGGACGTGAAACTGGACCCGGCACGCATCGCCGGCTACCGCAACTTCGGCACCAAGCTCTGGAACGCGACGCGCTTTGCCGAGATGAACGGCGTGGCGCGCAACGACGCGCTCTGGCTCGGCGACGCCAAGCTAACCGTCAATCGCTGGATCCTGACCGAGCTCACAAAGGCGTCGCGCGAAATCACCGAAGGCATAGAGGCCTATCGCTTCAACGAGGCGTCGGCTGCGGCCTATCGCTTCGTCTGGAACACGGTCTGCGACTGGTATGTCGAACTCTTGAAGCCGGTCTTCATGGGTGACGATGAAGACGCCAAGGCCGAGAGCCGCGCAGTGATGGCCTTCGTGCTGGACGAGATCTACAAGCTGCTCCACCCGTTCATGCCTTTCATGACCGAAGAGCTGTGGGAGGGCACGGCCGGCGACACGGGTCGTGGCACGCTGCTCTGCCACGCGGCCTGGCCGAAGCCGGACTTCGAGGACGCCGATGCAGCCGCCGAGATGAACTGGCTGGTCGATCTTGTCTCCGGCATCCGCTCGGTGCGCTCGGAGATGAACGTGCCGCCATCGGCGATCGCGCCGCTGCTGGTCATCGGCGGAAATGACGTCACTGCGGTCAGGCTTGGCCGGCACGAGGCGGCGATCCGCCGGCTCGCGCGCGTCGGCGACATCACTGCGGTGACCGAGGCGCCGAAAGCCTCCGCCCAGATCGTCATTGGCGAGGCGACCTTCTCGCTGCCGCTCGGCGACCTGATCGATGTGAAGGCCGAAGCCGCGCGCCTCGGCAAGGAGCGCGCCAAGGTCGGCGAAGAGATTGCGCGCATCGTCAAGAAGCTCGATAATCCGAGCTTCGTCGCCAAGGCGGCCGAAGACGTCGTCGAAGCCGAGCGCGAGAAGCTCGCCGAATACAAGAGCCAGGAAGCCAGGCTGGCGGTTGCGCTTTCGCGCATTGCCGGCTGAGCGACCCAGTCAGGAAACGCCGGAAGCAAGCCATGCCAGCCTATCGTTCCCGTACCACCACGCACGGCCGCAACATGGCCGGCGCCCGCGGCCTGTGGCGCGCCACGGGCATGAAGGATTCGGACTTCGGCAAGCCTATCATCGCGGTGGTCAATTCCTTCACGCAGTTCGTGCCGGGCCATGTGCACCTGAAGGATCTCGGCCAGCTCGTTGCCCGCGAGATCGAGGCGGCCGGAGGTGTCGCCAAGGAGTTCAACACCATCGCCGTCGACGACGGCATCGCGATGGGCCATGACGGCATGCTCTATTCGCTGCCGTCGCGCGAGATCATCGCCGACTCCGTCGAGTACATGGTCAACGGCCATTGCGCCGACGCCATGGTCTGCATCTCCAACTGCGACAAGATCACGCCCGGCATGCTGAATGCGGCGATGCGCCTGAACATCCCGGCGGTGTTCGTGTCGGGTGGGCCGATGGAAGCCGGCAAGGCGATGATCAAGGGCAAGCTTCAGGCGCTCGATCTCGTTGACGCCATGGTGTACGCGGCCGACGAGAAATACAGCGACGACGAGGTGCAGGCCGTCGAGGAAGCGGCTTGTCCGACCTGCGGCTCCTGTTCCGGCATGTTCACCGCGAACTCGATGAACTGTCTGACCGAGGCGCTGGGCCTGTCGCTGCCCGGCAACGGCTCGACGCTCGCCACCCATGCCGACCGCAAGCGTCTCTTCGTCGAAGCGGGGCATCTGATCGTTGACCTCGCCCGCCGCTACTACGAGCAGGACGATGCATCGGCCCTGCCGCGCAACATCGCGACCAAGAAGGCGTTCGAAAACGCGATGGCTCTCGACATCGCCATGGGCGGCTCGACCAACACCGTGCTGCACATCCTCGCGGCGGCGCATGAAGGCGGCATCGAGTTCACGCTGGACGACATCAACGCGCTGTCCCTGCGCGTGCCGGTTCTCTGCAAAGTCGCGCCGGCCAAGAGCGACGTGCACATGGAAGACGTGCACCGCGCCGGCGGCATCCCGGCGATCCTCGGCCAGCTCGACCGCGCCGGCCTCATCAATCGCGACGAGCCGACGGTCCACGCCGTCACCATGGGCGACGCGCTCGACCAGTGGGATATTTCGCGCACCAACAGCGACAACGTCCGCAACTTCTTCATGGCAGCGCCTGGCGGCGTGCGCACCACGCAGGCGTTCTCGCAGTCCAGGCGCTGGGAAGAACTCGACCTCGACCGCAAGTCGGGCGTCATCCGCTCGGCCGAGAATCCGTTCTCCAAGGATGGCGGCCTCGCCGTTCTCAAAGGCAACATCGCGCTGGACGGCTGCGTCGTGAAGACCGCCGGCGTCGATGAATCCATCCTGCAGTTCACAGGCCCGGCCGTGGTCTTCGAGAGCCAGGACGCCGCGGTGAAGGGCATCCTGTCGAACGAGGTGAAGGCCGGCGACGTCGTGGTCATCCGCTACGAAGGCCCGAAGGGCGGCCCCGGCATGCAGGAGATGCTCTATCCGACCAGCTATCTGAAGTCGAAAGGGCTAGGCAAGGTCTGCGCGCTCTTGACCGACGGCCGTTTCTCCGGCGGCACGTCCGGCCTCTCGATTGGCCATGCCGCGCCCGAGGCCGCATCGGGCGGTGCGATCGGGCTGGTGCGCCAGGGCGACATCATCGAGATCGACATACCGAACCGGACGATCAACCTGAACATCAGCGACGCCGATCTGGCTGCCCGTCGGGCCGCGCAGGACGCCAAGGGCTGGAAGCCGGTGGAGACGCGCAAGCGCAACGTCACCACCGCGCTGAAAGCCTACGCCGCCTTCGCGAGCAGCGCCGACAAGGGCGCCGTGCGCATCCTGCCCGAATAGACCGTTCCAACCCTGGTCCATGAGCGATCGGGCCGCGCAGCGATGCGCGGCCCATTTTTGTGACGATTCGGCAACACTCTCTCAACATCGCCTGAGCTATGATCGGGGCCGATGAAGTTGCCCATTTCCCGCCATAAACCCAGAGCACCCCGGACCGGTCTTTGATCCAGGGATGCCGCAAGCAGCGTCGGTGATCGGGGCCGCCGCCCGCCCGCGGCAAGGAAGATAGATGGACGTACGTGCCTTCAGTTCGATTGTGCGCACCCGGTTCCGCCGGGTGGCTGCCGGTCGCACTTTGGCCGAAAACCTCGATCACATTCTTCCCACCGACCGGCTGGACTCATTCAGTCCGGCAAGCGGGCCGATCAGGGCGATCGGCGGGGTGGTCGGGTTCCGGGGCATGCAGGCGGCGGTAACGTCGGTCACCATCATGGGACCGCGTGCGTGTGTTGATTGCGAGGAGGTCAGTTTCGAGGTCATGAAGAACCGTGACGGCATCCGCGAAGTACCGGGCAGTGATCCTGCTGCCCCCGTGGATCCGTTCGTGACGGCGACCTGCGAAACCCAGCATCATGCGTATCACTGAAGTCGTTCGCGTAAGCGCGTTCGTCGCGTCCTTGTCCGGCCTCGTCGTCGCGGTCACGCCGGCGCACGCATTCGACGACAAGGTATTCGACACGATGTCGAACCGTCCCGCCGAGCGGTCCAATCCTTGGGACGTCTTCAAGTTCGGCTACTCGGCCTACAAGAGCGGTCACAAGGACCAGGCGCTCGAAGCCTATCGCTACGCCGCCGAGAACGGCCAGCTCGGCGCGACGTGGAAGCTCGCCCGCATGTATGCGGAAGGCGACGGCGTTGCGCGCAACGACTACGAGGCCTTCAAGTTCTATTCCGAGATCGCGGCGCAGGACGTCGAGCCGGGCAGCCCCGAGGAGAGCTATGTCTCCGACGCGCTGGTGGCGCTCGGCAATTACCTGAAGACCGGCATCGACGGCTCGCCCGTCAAGCCGAACAGCGCGGCCGCTCAGGAATACTACATGCGTGCCGCCGCCAATTACCGGAATCCGGTCGCCCAGTACGAGATGGGCCGGATGTTCCTGAAGGGCGAGGGCGGCGTGAAGCGGAGCGCCAAGCGTGCGGGCCAGTGGCTGCAGCTTGCCGCGGAGAAGGGCCATGCCGGCGCACAGGCGACGCTTGGCCATCTGCTGTTCGAGAGCGGCAAGGTCGTGCGCGGGCTCGCCATGATGACGGCCGCGCTGGAGCGGGCGAACCCGATCGACCAGTCGTGGATCCGCAACATGCAGGAAGAAGCCTTCGCGGTTGCGCCCGAGGCCGACCGCCGCACCGCGATCTCGCTCGCCGAGGACATCCTCAAGCAGGGCCAGGACTGATCGTCCTTCCCGTCTCCGTCGAAAATTTCTGCCGCCACTCCCCAAGGATCGTCGCCATCGCGGCGTCTCATGGTCAATGATGGCGATGATGCTCGAAGCAGATGACGCCTCCGATGCCGACCTCGTGGCGCGCGCGCGCGAGGGCGACGGGGGTGCGTTCGGTCGCCTGGTCGAGCGGCACTACGACTTCATCCACGCTATCGCCTGGCGCTGGTGCGGCAACCGCGCCGACGCCGAAGACGTGGCGCAGGACGTCTGCGTGCGGCTCGGCAAGGCGATCCGCGGGTTCAAGGGCGGCGGCGCGTTCACGACGTGGCTCTACAGCGTGACGCTCAACGCGGTACGCGACATGAAGCGCAAGAGCGCGCGCGACACGGCGAGGACCGAAGCCTACGGCGTCCACGCGCTTGTCACGGGCGTGGGCGATGCCGAGCCTGAGACCGGGAACGAGGCCGAGCGACTCTGGCAGACGGTGCGGCTGCTGCCAGACAAGCAGCGCGACGCCGTACTGCTCGTCTACGGCGAGGGACTTTCCCATGCGGCCGCGGCCGAGGTGATGGCGATCTCGGAATCGACCGTCTCCTGGCACGTCCACGAAGCGAAGAAACGGTTGAAGCAGCAGATGCGCCAGGCCGGGGAAGACTGAGATGGTCGACGACAACGAACTCGGCATGCTGCGCGGCATCCGCGCCCCGTCGCCCCGCGTGGAAGCGCGTGCGAGGGCGCTCGATGCGGCGATGGATGCTTACGCGCTGAAGAATTCCGCGACCGAGACCCAAGGATCGGTCGACCGGCCGCGTCTCACCGGGCGTCTATACACGCTCTGGAGACACACCATGCAGACCAAACTGATCGGCGCCCCGGCGCTGGCAGGCCTCGCCGTGCTGCCCATCGCCGGCTACGCCACCTTCCACCTGATCGAAGGGATGGGTATTCCCGTCGCTCCCGAACGGCAGATCACCGAGACGGGCACCCGCGCGCAGAAGCCGCTCGAAGTGGCGCGCGACGAAACGAAGCGCGACGCCGATACCGAGAGCCGAAACGTCGCCGTGCTCAGCCAGCCGCGCAAGGAAGCGCCGGCCAGCCCCGCAATGACGGCCGAGGGAGAGGCCGCTCCCAAGGGTTTGGCAGACTCGCTTGCCGGCGGCGCGACCACCGCGCCAGTGGCAATGGCCCCGCTGGGACGTACGCGCGCCGCCGCACCCGGCGACGCCGTGGTGTCGGAGAGCCAGAACTATGCGATGCCCGCGCCGGAGCCGATGCCCGAGCAGGCTGAGAACCGCGATCGCTTCGCGGAGTTCAAGACAAACCCGGTCCGCGTTGTGACGACCGATCCTGTCTCGACCTTCTCGATCGACGTGGACACGGCGTCGTACGCCTTCGCCCGCCGTTCCCTGAAGGAAGGTGTTCTGCCGCAGCCTGACACGGTCCGCGTCGAGGAGATGGTCAATTACTTTCCCTACGATTGGAAGGGACCGCAGGACGCGTCGACGCCGTTCAACACGACCGTCACCGTCATGCCGACGCCGTGGAACGAACACACGAGGCTGATGCATGTCGCGATCCAGGGATATGACGTGACGCCGGCCGAGCAGCCCCGCGCCAATCTGGTCTTCCTGCTCGACGTGTCGGGCTCGATGAACGAGCCGGACAAGCTGCCGCTGCTGCAGTCGGCGTTTCGCCTGCTGGTGTCGAAGCTGAACCCCGAAGACACGGTGTCGATCGTCACCTATGCAGGCAATGCCGGCACGGTGCTGGAGCCGACCAGGGTATCCGAACGGGACAAGATCCTTTCGGCCATCGACACGCTGACGCCCGGCGGCTCGACGGCCGGCGAGGCCGGCCTGCGCGAAGCCTACCGGCTGGCGCAGCAGTCATTCGTGAAGGACGGGATCAATCGTGTGATGCTTGCGACGGACGGCGACTTCAACGTCGGCCAGACCGACGACGCCGACCTGAAGCGCATGATCGAGGAGAAGCGCAAGACCGGCGTCTTCCTGTCCGTTTTCGGCTTCGGCCGCGGCAACCTGAACGACCAGATGATGCAGACCATCGCGCAGAACGGCAATGGCACGGCGGCCTACATCGACACGCTGGCGGAGGCCGAGAAGGTGTTGGTCGAGGATGCCTCCTCGACGCTGTTCCCGATCGCCAAGGACGTAAAGATCCAGGTCGAGTTCAACCCGGCCAAGGTCTCGGAGTACCGGCTCATCGGTTACGAGACCCGGGCTCTGAACCGCGAGGACTTCAACAACGACAAGGTCGATGCAGGCGAGATCGGCTCGGGGCATTCGGTCACCGCGATCTACGAAGTGACGCCGAAGGGCGGGCCGCAGCAGGTCGATGATCTTCGCTACGGCGCGGCGACGACCGACAACCAGGCAGGTATCGCCAATGCGGACGAGTACGCCTTCGTGAAAATCCGCTACAAGCTGCCGAACGAGGACGTCTCGAAGCTGATCACCAGCCCGGTCGGCGAGGCCAACGTCGTGTCGAGCTTCGACGCGGCGACAGCCGACCAGCGCTTCTCGATCGCGGTCGCCGCCTTCGGCCAGAAGCTGCGCAAGGCCGACGCGACGGACGGCATGACCTGGGAGCGGATCGGCGAGATCGCCACGGCGGCGCGCGGCGCCGATCCGTTCGGCTATCGCGCCGAATTTCTCTCGCTGGTCAGACTCGCCTCTGCCCTGGACCGCAACCAGTAGCAGGACCGGCCACCAGCCAGGTCCGGAGCCCGCCGGCACGTCCGGCGGGCTTTTCATATTGGGCGTTTGATTTGGGGTCTTGAGCTCACAGTCATGTGATCGTCTGAAACATCCGGTGATCCCAAGGAACGTTCATCCGGCTTCGTCTGATGTTTGAACTGTGAATTGCCATCGCCGCGTGAGGAGCTTTGCTTCTCTCGCTCCAGCGCTTTGCCTCGCGCAAGCGGGCGGTAGCGGAAGTGGCAATAGGGCCGGCTTCTTTCAGGCGGGATCGTCCTGATACGGGAAGGCGGCTCACGGGCGGGTGAGGCAGGCCGGTAGGGTTCGTCCCTGCCGGCCTCTTTTTTGTCACGCCGCTTGTAAAAGATATATCTTTGAATAGATATGACGCATCAAAATCATATCGGAGTTACGATCGTATGTTTCATGGACGTGGAGATGCCCGGGGTCGCGACCGCCGGGAGTGGATGATGTCAGGGCGTGGCGGGCATCGGTTTGGCGGCGGAGGCCCATTCGGCGGACGCGGACCCTTCGGCCGGCACGGGCGCGGGCCGTTCGGTGGCCGTGGTCCACGCATGTTCGATTCGGGCGCGTTACGCCTGGTCGTGCTTGGGCTGATCGCTGATGAACCGCGGCACGGCTATGACATCATCAAGGCACTGGAGGCCAAGTTCGAGGGCGCCTACAGCCCGAGCCCCGGCGCGATCTACCCGATGCTGCAGATGCTGGAAGAGGCGGATCTGGTCCGGTCGGAAGCGCACGGCAACAAGCGGCTCTACGCGATCACCGACGAGGGCAAGGCCTACCTTGCCGAGCACAGGGCCGAGCTCGACAAGATCAACGACCAGATCAGGGAGAGCTCCGAAGAGGTGAGCGGCGCTTCGCTCGGCAACGAGGTCAAGGCGCTGGGCTTCGCGGTGTTCAGTCGGCTGCGCAGCGGCTCGATGACGGCCGAACAGGCAGCGAAGGCGCGCGACATCCTGAAGAAGGCCAGGCGCGAACTGGAAGACCTCTGAGCCGCGCACGAAAAAGGGGCGAGTAAAACTCGCCCCTTTTCATCGTTCCAAGCGGAACTGGATCAGCCGCGGCTGCGCCGACGCTCCCGACGGTCAGGCTCGCCGGCGCTGTTGGCGGCGACCTTGTTGCGGAACGGGCCGATACGCTCGACGATCGTCTCCAGCGTCGGGCGGCCGGCCCGTTTGTGGGCATCGAGCGCCTGGCGCATCGCCGCCAGATGCTGGAACGACGTGCCGCAGCAACCGCCGATGATTTTCGCGCCGCCATCTATGGCGAGGCGGACGTAGTCGCCCATCAGTTCGGGCGTGCCAGAATAGTGGATTTCGGTGCCGCGGAATTCCGGAATGCCGCAGTTGCCCTTGACGATGACCGTAGCGTCCGGTCGCGCCTCGCTCATGTCGAGCAGGGTGGCGAGGATGTCGGAGGCGCCGACGCCGCAATTGGCTCCGACCGCGACAGGCGGCTCTGCAATGCCGTCCGCCACGCCGTGGATGTCCTTCGGCAGCAGTCCCATCATCGTGCGGCCGGCAGTGTCGAATGACCCGGTGAAGGTGTAGGGAAGGCCGACCTTGATCGCGGCTTCCGCGGCCGCGCGGATCTCGTCCGGGGCCGACATGGTCTCGATCCATGCGACATCCGCGCCACCGGCCTTCAGGCCTTCCAACTGTTCGGCGAAAGCGGCGACTGCCTCGTCGTAGGTCATGGCACCGAGCGGCACGAGCAATTCGCCGGTCGGGCCGACCGAGCCGGCGACAATCACCTTGCGTCCGGCCTTGTCAGCCACCGCACGGGCGATCTCGGCCGCCTTCTTGTTGAGCTCGAAGACGCGGTCCTGCGCGTGATGAAGCTTGAGACGCTGGCGCGTTCCACCGAAGGAGTTGGTCAGGATGATATCGGCGCCCGCGTCGACGAAGCCCTGATGCAACCGCGCAATGCGGTCAGGGTGTTCCTCGTTCCAGAGTTCCGGCGCGTTGCCGGATTCGAGGCCCATCGCAAAAAGGTTGGTGCCGGTGGCGCCGTCGGCGAGCAGCACACCCTTTTCAGCCAGCAGGGCGTCGATCGGATTGGTCATTTTTCGCATCCCGAAATAGTCGAGATAACGATATAAGGAAGTCTTTATATCCGGTCAATCACTATCCAGCCCCGGCAAGCGACTTTGCAAAGGTGGCGCTCTCATGCGCGTTCACTTCTGCGGCTCGGATCAGGTTGTCGAAATGACCGGTGAGCGTTCGGATCGGCTGCGTCGCGTTGAGCACGAGATACATGTCGCCGACATAGATCGCGGCGCGCATCTGGCCGAAGATCGTGTAGGGCACCGAATAGCGCTGATGACCGTCGTAGAGATAGAGCCGGAACGCGGGATAGAGGTCATCCAGCAAGACCGCCATGTGGCGAAGCTGCGCGCGCCGGTCTGCTTCCGGAAACCGGTCCCACACACCGAGGCCGCGCGCGAAGATCTCAAGCGTGTGGCGCGGCATGCAGACCTCCATGTCGGTCTCGGGTCGCCGGTTGTAGTCGATGCGGTACCGTGTCTCGCTCTGGTTGGTTTCGCGGCTGCGTCCGCTGATCCCCGATTCGTAGTCGATCAGCCGGTCGGTGCGCAGCAGGTCGGGGATACCCGCCGGCACATAGCGTATCTTGGTGCCCGCGGCCTCCGCATGCCACTTCGCCAGCAGCGCCTCGTCGAAGCCGCCCGGGCTTTCCTCCATCTCGAGGCTTTCACGGATTTCGCCGGTGACGAGCTCGTCCTGGCTGAGCCCGAGCAGCCAGTCCAGCGACGCCGTGTGTTCCTCGGCGATCCTGAGCAGCGTTTCGGCTCTCGGCAGGCGGGTCGTCGCGCCCGACAGGAGTTGCGACAGGGCGGAGCGGTCGATGCCGATCTTTTCGGCGAAGGCCGACTGGTTGAGCCCGGAGCGCAACAGGAGCGTGCGCAGGCGCTCGCGGAACAGTCCGGACAGGTCGCGCTTGTCCATTAGGACGCCATTTCCGTTTACAATAAATAACAGTTGGGGCTCTTTATGCGCATAGTCAACATTTCATGCGCATTGTCGCGTTGCGTCACGGGACCACTCCTGACACCATCCTGTCAGCAGCAACGACTGCTTCGGGCGGGGGCCCTATACACGACGATGTCGCCGACACGCATTCCAGACCCGCAACGCCGCACTTCGGTCGAGTGGCCGACCGTTGCCCTGATTGCCGCCTGCTACGGCTCGTGGGCAGCGGCCGGAATTTTCCTTTGGCCCGCTTATCCTCTCATCGCTTTGATCGCGATGGCGCTGCTCGTCGCCCTTCAGTCGTCGCTGATGCACGAGGCATCACACGGCCACCCGACCCGCAACGGCCGCATCAACGAATTGCTGGTCGGTCTGCCGATCGGCCTGACCTGGCCGTTCTGCCGGTTCAAGACGCTGCACCTGCGCCACCATGCGGACGAGCGGCTGACGGACCCGTTCGACGATCCGGAGTCCTACTACCGCGCGCTTTGGCAGCATCGCGACCTGCCAGCGGTCATGAAGACGCTTCTCGCCATTAACAACACGATGGTCGGCCGCTTCGTCATCGGCCCCTGGATGGCGAGCATCGGGTTCTTCATCGCCGAAGCGAAACTGATCCTGCAGGGCAATCGACAGGTGCGCAGTGCCTGGTTGCGCCATGGGCTCGGCCTCGTCATCGTCGTGCCGATCATCGTCTGGGGCTTCGGCATCCCGATCTGGCTCTACATCCTCGTGGCCGCCTGGCTCGGTCAGTCCATCCTGTCGATCCGCACCTATGCGGAGCACCAGTGGTCTGAGCATCCCGACGGGCGCACGATCATCGTCGAGCGTTCACCGCTCTCGTTCCTGTTCCTCAACAACAACCTGCATTTTGTCCATCACCGGACGCCGAACGTCGCGTGGTACCGGCTGCCGGCGCTGTACCGGGCGAAGCGTGACGAATGGGTGGCGATGAACGGCGGCTACGTCGTGCCGAACTATCTCGCGTTGCTGCGCCATTTTGCCTTCCGCGCCAAGGAACCGGTCGTGCATCCGACGCTGCGGCGCGCCCCGGACGCCGGCGCACCGATAAGGCCGCGCCAGCGGTCGCAGAGCGTCCATGGCGCCGGCACGGCGCCGATACCGGCCGAACCCGCTAGGGACTAGGCCGGGGACCGGGCTTGCGTTCCCGACAGAGCCGACGGAACCTCGGCGCATGAGCGAACTCGTCGCTGCGTTGCAGATGTATGACTGGCCGGAGGTCCGGGCCGCGGTCGATGCCGAGTGGGCAGCGATCCGCGACAGGCTGAGGCGCCTGGGCGTCGAAGCGCCGGACACGCTGACCCGCGACGTGGACATGCACGCCATCTGGCGCATGCCGAACCTGCTGCTCGCGCAGACCTGCTGGGGACCGATGGAGACGACGGGCCTCGCGGCGCACGTCGTCGTCGTGGGCCAGCCGGACTATTCGGCATTCGAAGGCGGCGAGGGGGAGCTCTATTCGAGCGCGGTCGTCATGCGCCGTGGAGACGCGCCTGCCATCAGGGCGCCGGACGACGGCAGGGCATCGTTACCGATCGAACGGATGCGCGGATCGCGGCTTGCGTTCAACAGCGTGGATTCGATGTCGGGCGTCCTCGCGTTGACGCGCGATCTCGATGCGGCTGGCGAGGGCTTGGCCATCTTTTCCGAGCGGATCGAGAGCGGCGGGCACCGCAATTCGATCGTTGCCGTGGCCGAGGGAAGGGCGGACGTGGCGACGATCGACTGCCGGAGCTGGGACCTTGCGAAACGCTTCGAGCCGGCATCCGCGGACGTCACCGCGGTCGGATGGACGGCAAGGAGGAAAGGGTTGCCCTTCATCGCCTCGCCGGCGCTTCCGGTGCAACATGTCGTGACCCTTCGCGCCGTTCTTCGCGACCTTGGCCTGCTCGCCGGCTGACGTCAGCCGCCAAGCAGGCGAGCGTCGAGCGGGTAGGACGAAAGCTTGACCGGGCCGGTGTCGCCGATCAGCACCTGCTCCTCGATCTTCACGCCTTCGTGGCCGCCGAGCCGGCCGATGTAGCTCTCGACGCACAGTACCATGCCGGGCTCGAGAACGCCGTCCGGCGTCTCGTCTGTCCAGTCGGCGGCGTGTGGCAGGGTCGGGTATTCGTCGGCCAGGCCGACGCCGTGATAGAGCACCCCGTAACGCGTCGGGAAACAGTCCGGCGGCGGAATCTCCGACCGTTCGACGAGTTCCCGAAAGCCCGTTCCCGGCCGCATGAGTTCGGTGTTGCGGGCGATCTGGTCGGCGGCGATACGGAACAGGTCGCGTTGTTCGTTGCTCGGCCGGCCGTCGCCGCAAAGCCACGTGCGAGAAAGGTCGGCACAGAAGCCGTAGGGGCCGATCAGGTCGGTGTCGAAGGCGACGAGGTCGCCTGCCACGATCTTCCGGGCGGAGCACTCCTGGAACCACGGATTGGTACGCGGACCTGAGGAGAGCAGCCGAGTTTCGATCCATTCGCCGCCCCGCGCGATGTTGGCGCGATGCAACTCGGCCCACAGCTCGTTCTCGCTGATACCCGGCCTGAGAGCAGCCCCCATCTCGCCCATCGCCGCCTCGCAGGCAACGATGGCGCGGCGCATGGCGAGGATCTCGTCCGGCGACTTGATCAGCCTCGCATTCTCCATCACCGCTTCGCCGCTGTGGACGGAGATGCCAAACCGTGCCAGCGCCTCGACGCCTTCCGGGTTCAGATGGTCGATGGCGAGCCGCGTGTTGCCGCCGCCGTGCTGTCGGACGAGATCGGCGATGGAAGCGGCCCACTTCGCGACCTTCGCGTCCGTCAGTTCACCCGAATAGAGATACATCCAAGACTGCGCCGGCCGGACCTCGTCGACCACGCCGGAATGGTCGGACAGGTGCTCGCAGGAGAAGTAGTCGAACAAGACGACGGGGCCCTCGGCCGCGACGAAGCAGTGCCGGGTCGGATTATGCGCGACCCACAATTGCATGTTCGTGGAGTCGGTGGCGTAGCGGATGTTGACCGGGTCGTAGAGCAGCGCGCCGGCGAGGTCGCGGCGCCGCAGTTCGGCGCGAATCCGGTCCAGCCGGTACTTTCGCATGCTCGGCAGGTCGGGCGCGGCAATGCCCGCCGCCGCCCATTCGCGCTCGGCGGTCTCGCCATAGCCGAGCAGATGCTGGTTCAGTGCCGCCGCCTTTGCACGCGACAGGCCGCGCAGGGCGTCGACGTCGCCCGGATCGAACGGCGCGATCTTGCGGTGGCGCATGTCACTCTGCCCCAGGTGGTGAGGGACGCCCGCGGGTTGGGGCAGGGGTGGTTCCGGCTAGCGGTACAGTGTTCATGACCCCACCCCGGTCAGCGACGCTGCACTACCCTCCCGACAACGGGAGGGTAGCGGCGCTCAGCCCCGCATCTTCTCGCCGCTCGGATCGAACGGCGGCTCGACGTTGATGCGGGCCGGACGGCGGTGGCCGAGAATCTCGATCTCGAACATGCCGGCGCCCTCGTTCTCGGCGAGTTCGGCCGGGACATAGCCCTGCGCCATCGACTTGCCGACATAGTGCGCGTAGCCGCCCGACGTCACCCAGCCGACCACCGACCATTCGCCATCGTGCAGGCCGCGCACGGCCGATGCGCCGGTGGCTGCGGTGGAGCCGCGGATTTCCTTGCCGGACGCGTCGAAGCGCGGTGCGCCGAAATCGTGGGTCTTGCCGACGGTGCCGAAATCCTTGCCGTGGACCTTCGCCCAGATCGGCTCGTCGCCCATCACGTCGGCGTCGAGCGCATCGACGATCAGCGACACGCGGCGCAGCGGCCCGCCTTCGGCCTTTTCCTTCGCCGCCGCGTTGCGGCCGACAAAGTCGTTCTTCTCGAGCTTGATGAACCGGTCCATGGCGCCTTCGAACACGCCGTAGATCGGCCGCAGCTCGCGGAACCAGGTGGGGAAGTTCTTCTCGAGGCGCATGGAGAGCAACGCACGCATGCCGAAATCGACGATGCCGAATTCCGCACCGGCATCCTTGATCGCCTTGTAGACGAGCCGCTGGTAGGCGGGCTGCATCCATATCTCGTAGCCGAGGTCGCCGGTGTAGGTGATGCGGTTGACCATGCAGGGCGCGCCGCCGACCGCCATCTCGCGGAAGTCCATGAACTTGAACGCCTTGGACGACACATCGACATCGACCAGCTTCTGCAGCAGCGCCTGGCTCTTCGGGCCGGCGACGGAGAGGCCGACCAGCGTCTGGTCGAAGCGGTGGATACGGACCGATCCGTCCTTCGGCAGATGCTTCTCAAACCAGCGCATGTGATATTTCTGCGCGGCCGACGAGCCCCAGATCATGAATTTCTCGTCACCCGTCTTGGCGATCGTGAAGTCGCCGATCAGCTTGCCGAACTCGTTCAGCATCGGCGTCAGCACGATGCGCCCCTTCTTCGGCATCTTGTTGGTCATCAGCCGGTTCAGGAAATCCTCGGCGCCTGTGCCCGACACTTCATACTTGGCGAAGTTGGCGATCTCGGTGACGCCCACCTTCTCGCGCGTCGCCTTCACCTCGTTGCCGATGTGCTCGAAGTCGTTGGAGCGGTGGAAGGACACGATGTCCTTCGGCTCGGTGCCTTTCGGCGCGAACCACAATGGCGTTTCCAGGCCCCATGAATCGCCCATGACGGCGTTCTGCGCCACCATCGTGTCGTAGAGCGGGGTGGTCTGCGCCGGGCGCGCCGCCGGCAGTTCCTCGTTCGGGAAGCGGATGGAGAAGCGGCGCGAATAGTTCTCGCGCACCTTCGCGTTGGTGTAGCGCAGCGAAGCCCACTCGCCCCAGCGCGCCACGTCCATGCCCCAGACGTCGAAGCCTGGGTCGCCGTTGACCATCCAGTTCGACAGCGCGAGGCCGACGCCGCCGCCCTGGCTGAAGCCGGCCA